>Ga0210050_1000679_pt1 | contig 41838 bp, 51 predicted proteins | sample CryGey132114_all_FD_185463 | JGI IMG/M metagenome (GOLD analysis project Ga0210050, IMG submission 185463) | Groundwater microbial communities from aquifer - Crystal Geyser CG22_combo_CG10-13_8/21/14_all (SPAdes) (version 2) | ecosystem: Environmental > Aquatic > Deep subsurface > Groundwater ... | reverse complement strand
GGAATCTCCCTCATAATCAGTCTCAAAATACCTCACTCGAAGATGCCGAGATAATTCTCGATGAAGAAATTTGTCCCTACATTATAGAAGACAACTGCTGCCCTAAGTGTGGTGGACATAATCTTAACGAAATGAAGAATTGCTTCGAAGAATCGAGCGAGATTGATGTCAATGAGAGAAAATACATTCATCGCCGTCATCAAAGACAAAAATATTCATGCAAAGATTGTCACAATGTGGTGACTGCTCCAGGCGGTGTGAAACTAACTCCAGGTGGAGAATACTCGATTCAAATGGCGACTCAAATCGTTGGAGATAAGTTTGAGGACCATATCCCGCTTGAGAGACAAAGAAAACAAATGTATCGAGTGGGGCTCAATGTTGAAGTTAAAACTCTTTTTGGTTTAACTGAGCATCTCTATCGCAGAATCTCATCTCTGAATGAACTTATTCGTCAAGATATTCTCTCTGAAAAATGGGTTAACATTGATGAGTCGCCAATAGATTTTTATAATCCTAATAAAAGCAAAGGCTATATTTGGTCAATGAGTAACCCCAGAGGTGCCTATTATCAATTTGAACCGACCAGATCAGGTGCAGTTGCTCAGGAAATGCTTCGTGGTTATGAAAATGGATGTGTCGTCACAGATGGGTTTTCTGGATATAACTTTTTAAAGAATCAAGAAACTATTAAACATGCCTTTTGCTGGGCCCATGTCAGACGCAAATTCTTCGAGGCCATGAATCATGATCCTAAAGCAGAAGCGGTCGTGGATCTCATTGATCAGCTTTATGAAATCGAGCATCAAGCTACTAATCTAGATGAGTTGAGAACTGTTCGCTTAGAGAAATCATCTCTTGTTATTGAAAAAATTGATTCATGGATGAATTCAATGGATGGGCGTTATTTACAGTCAACATCTCTAGGCAAGGCCGTTGGATATTATCTTGAAAGAAAGAACGGGCTTCATTTATTTATTGATGATGAAACTGTTCCAATTGATAATAATATGGCCGAGCGAAGACAACGATGCCCAGTCATGGGAAGAAAGAATTTTCTTCATTTCAAATCAATCAATGGCGCAGACGTCGGAGCCTTCTTTTACTCAGTCATTGAGTCTTGTAAATCCAACGGTCTTAATGCAAGGGCGTACATCAATGAAATGGCCCATCGATCAGCAAATGGCGAAGTTTTAGAGAGTCCTTTTAACTACGCCAGTAGATTAAACTCTGAAATATCGTCTCGATTGTCACAAGAATTATCAGAGCTCTTAAAGAAATCTGAATCTTCTTAAATTCTTTAATTGGTAAATTAGTTTTTGTCTCATTTATCGGTTTTGAGATTTCAATTTTTTTGAAAGATTGGGATTTCTTCTGCTTGGAATTCCATTTTTCAATGGTTGAAAAACCAACGCCGAGAAGGTCTGAAGTATCTTTTATTGAAAGCGAGTTCTCGATCATAAGCTTAATGACTTTTGCCTTCAAATTTTTTGAGAATAGTCTCCTTTTGTAAGGGTTATCTTTGTTTTCAGATTCGATTTGATTTTTAAGAGCTAAAATTTTCTTTTGAAATTGATTTTCCATAGTTCCTCCGACTGAAAAACTTGTCGGAGAATAGAAAATCAAGTCAATACGGGCCACAAGACTAGGTTACGGATGATCTTCGATAGTCCCTTTATAAATGACAGCTTGACCATAGTCTTCACAGTCACTTTCAAGATTTTCAATTTTAAATAGACGATAAGTGATAGAGTAAAAATCATAGCCTTTAAGTTTTTTTTCAAGTTCCTTATTTTCGATTGTGATGGGGGCTGCTTCTACAACCCTCGGGTCTGCAAAACCAGCTTTTTTAGCGAAGCTAAGAAAATCATTCCAATAGAGGGCACCACCAAGGCATTCTCCATAAATGATGGGATCACAGGCAAGTTCTTTTGGTATTCGTTTGTTCACGTAGACATCAGAGAAATACATCTCTCCACCTTGTTTTAGAACCTTAAAACAATCAGATAAAACTTTTTGCTTATTGGTAGAAAGATTTATCACACAATTTGAAATTATAAGGTCAAAGGAGTTTTCGGAAATTCCAATTTCACTTAGTTTTTCGATTTCTCCTTTTTTAAACTCAATGTTTGCAGAAGTGTAACCAAACTTTTCTGTATGATAGGAAATGTGACGATTGGCCACATCAAGTTGTTCATCTGTCATATCCACACCCACCACATGACCATTTTCTCCTACTAGTTTGCTGACTAAATAACAATCTCTTCCGCTTCCAGAACCAAGGTCTAGCACTTTGAGACCATTTAATGTGGTGGGAATAGTAAGACCGCAGCCATAATATTTTGACATGACTTCATCATGAATTTCAGAGAGTATTTTTTTAATTTTGACAGGGTAATCAAAAGCCGTACAACAAGCATTTGTCTTCAAATCTGCTGATTTTTTAAGCTCTTTTCCGTAGTAATCTTGAACGGATTTAGTAGTATTTTCCATGGGTTACATCTCCTTAGTATAAATTAGTGCCTCAAGGGTGCAAATTCTTACATATTTTTAAAAAGTTTGTAAGAAATTGAGAAGTGTTGGCACTAAGCGGAGAACCTTAGTTTTTGGAGTTATTAATGAAGTTTTTAATTTTTGGCCTTTTTACATCTTTAAACTTTTTTGCAGGGAACGCTTTTGCTGATTTTGATCACACTCACGAAAAATGGGATCAGATACTTAAGCAATATACTACTAGAAAGGGAAATCAAGTTTATTTTAAGTATAATGAACTTAAGAAAAATGAAGGTGTCTTGAATTCTTATCTAAACGAGCTTGAGTCACTGAAAAAAGAAAAATTTAATACCTTTAATCAAGATCAAAAACTTGCTTTTTGGATTAACGCCTACAATGCCTATACAATTCAGATAATTCTTAAACATTATCCCTTAAAGTCTATTAAGGATATTAGTAGTGGATTGTTTTCTTCAGGGCCTTGGAAAAAGGATTTTATTAATCTCTTTGGTAAGAAAATAAGCTTAGATAATATTGAGCATGACACAATTAGAAAGGAATTTGACGAGCCAAGAATTCACTTCGCAGTAAACTGTGCTTCGATTGGATGTCCATCCTTGCTTCAAGAAGCCTTCATCGGAGCTAAGTTAGAAAATCAACTTGATAGAGCAGCAAACAACTTTCTTCAAAATAAATCAAAAAACTACGTTAAAGGGAATACTTTATACCTTTCCAAGATTTTTAAATGGTATGGTGGCGATTTCGATCAAAAATATGGTGGCTTTAAAAACTACGTTCTCAAGACTCTATACCTTCCTCAAAAGGATTATGAGGTAGAATTTAACGATTATGACTGGAATTTAAACGAGGTTAAATAATGTTTAAACGCTCAAAGCTATCATTTAAACTAAGTGCCTCAATTATAATCTTGATTCTATTTGTGGAGACAGCGCTCTTATTTATTTCCTATGAAAAAAAATGTGACCAGCTTTTAGAAATGCAACAATATGAAAAAAGCCTATATGGGAAAAACCTAATTTATACTAAATCATTTATTGATAACTATCTTCAAAATTATAGTTTTAATATTATTCTTCTTAGTCTTCTGATCTCAGCAATAGTCTCTATTGGTTTTATTTTAATTTATCATCGTTTCGTCGGAAAGTACTTAACAAAGATAAGTAAACTAAATAATGAAAAGTCACCGTTTAAGATAAAAAAAGCATTCAGGAAGATACCTGATGATGAAATTGGTGATGTTATTAAATCTCGTATTGAAATGCTTACTCGCATAGAAATTGAAATCTCGACTAATAAGAAACTCTTGAGAATTTTGTCACACGACTTGGCCAACTTATTAATGATAAACTATGGAAGTATTTCTGCACTAAAGAAACTATTAGTGACAGAAGATGAAAAAGTTATAAAAAATTTAGATAGAATTCAATTTGCTTCCGATCGACAAAAAGAGCTTATTGAGAAAGTAAGAAATTTTGATGCCAGCAAAGATAAACTCAATGCGGCAGAGATAAAGGAATATAATCTTGCCGATTTACTTAATGAATCCTTAACAGTCTTTGAAGATCGATTGAATGCTAAAGGAATTAATGTTCGTCTAGAGAATTTTTCTGACGAGAATTCATACATCCATGTTGATCGAGTATTATTTTCAAACAACGTGTTAAACAATATTATTTCCAATGCGATTAAATTTTCTGAGGATAATTCAGAAATATTAGTAATAATTAATGAAGATGATAAAGGTACGACTCTTAAAATTAGAGATAGAGGCATTGGTATTCCTGAAGATATGCTCAAAAATATATTTGATGGAGGCGTGGATATTTCCAGACCGGGACTTAATGGTGAAGCGGGTACAGGTTTTGGTATGGGGTTATTAAAAAGTACGCTGGATGTTTTCAACTGTATTGTTGAAGTTAAAAGTCATGAAAAAGAATCTAATGAAACCGAACATGGAACAGAAATAATAATAAATTTTTTAAACAAAATAAAAAAAGAGGCTGCCTGAGATGAAAAAGATGTTACCAAAAATGTTACTCATTACTTTTATTGGATTATTAATTTATATCTTTAAACACTATGGTCTCTCGGAGTATTTAACACTTGGTTACATCAAACAAAATCAAGCGATGTTCCAAGTGTATTACTCAGAAAACACAATTTTATCACTTTCGATTTTCTTTATTATTTATGTTGTTTCCACAGCTCTTTCACTGCCGGGAGCGACGGTTCTTACTTTAGCAGCAGGTGCTCTCTTTGGCCTTGTCACTGGAACGTTAATTGTGAGTTTTGCTAGTACTATTGGAGCAACTTTAGCATTTTTGAGTAGTCGTTTTTTGCTTCGCGGTTATGTTGAAAAGAAGTTTAAAAAATATATTGATCCCATCAATCAAGGCATTGAAAAGGATGGAGCATTTTATCTTTTTACTTTGCGTCTAATTCCTATATTTCCATTCTTTGTTATTAACCTTGTTATGGGAATAACCAAGATAAGTACGCTAAAATACTTTATCGTTAGTCAGATCGGTATGCTTGCTGGAACCATCGTTTATGTAAATGCTGGGTTACAATTAGGAAACATCGACTCTTTAAGTGGAATTTTATCGTTTAAATTAATGGGATCATTTGCTCTGTTAGGTATTTTTCCTCTCATCGCAAAGAAAATTGTAAACCTTATTAAAGCGAATAAGGTATATACAGGCCACACGAAGCCTAAAAAGATTGAATATAATATGGTTGTCATAGGAGCCGGTTCAGCAGGTCTTGTAACGGCTTATATTAGTGCCGCCGTAAAGGCTAAGGTGGCACTAATCGAAAAGCATAAGATGGGAGGAGATTGCTTAAATACAGGATGTGTTCCATCAAAGGCCATAATTAAATCTGCTAAATTAGCTCATCAAATGAAAAATGCTTCCAAATATGGGCTTGAGGCCGTAACACCAAAATTTGAATTTAAAAATGTCATGAACAGAGTTCATGATATTATTTCTAAAATTGAACCACATGATTCGGTCGAGCGTTACTCTGACTTAGGTGTAGAATGCATTCAGGGTGCTGCTAAAATCATTAGTCCTTGGGAAGTAGAAGTTGATGGTAAAGTTTTAACCACTCAAAATATTACAATTGCCACGGGGGCAAGTCCTTTCGTTCCTCCTATTCCCGGATTAGATCAAATAATCCCCCTTACTTCAGAAAACTTATGGCAGCTTGAAGAACTCCCAAAACGTATGATTATACTTGGTGGAGGCCCTATCGGATGTGAGATGGCCCAAAGTTTTAATAGGCTTGGAAGTCAAGTTACACAAGTAGAGATGATGGATAGAATTATGGGGATTGAAGACCCTGAAGTTAGCTCTATTATTGAAGAAAGATTTAAAAGCGAGGGCGTGAACGTACTCACTAAACATAAGGCCAAAGAGATAAAAGTCGATGGCGATAAAAAATATCTTGTCGCTGAATTTGCTGGACAAGATGTTGAAATCGAATTTGATGAGATTCTTGTAGCGGTAGGAAGAAGAGCTAATATTAAAGGTTTTGGGGCTGAAGAATTAGGTATTACCCTTAGACAAAATCAAACCATTGATGCAAATGAATATTTACAAACAAACTTTCCCAATATTTATGTTTGCGGTGATGTTACGGGCCCTTTTCAACTTACTCACACTGCTTCCCATCAAGCATGGTTTTGTGCTGTGAACGCTCTATTCGGAAAACTTAAAAAATTTAAGGTAGATTATTCCGTAATTCCTTGGGCCACTTATTCTGATCCCGAAGTTGCAAGCGTTGGATTAAATGAACAGCGCGCCAAACGTGAGGGAATTCCATATGAATTAACAACTTATGGCATCGATGATTTAGATCGGGCCATCGCTGATAGTGAGGACCATGGAGTCGTCAGAGTTTTAACGGAGCCGGGGTCAGATAAAATATTGGGAGCGACAATTGTGGGTAATCATGCTTCAGATCTTCTTTTAGAATTTATTGCAGCAATGAAGCATGGTTTTGGATTAAACAAGATATTAGGAACAATTCATATCTATCCAACAATGGGAGAAGCGAATAAGTATTTAGCTGGAAACTGGAAGAGAAAACAAACTTCTGAAACTGTTTTTAAATGGCTTAAGAGGTTTCATGTTTGGAACAGATAAGATTCTAATTAGTGAAGTTTACAGGATTATATAAGGATGATTCTTCAACTTATTTCAAGATTATTAATTAGATACTTAGAACTTCCAAGTTCAAGTAACTTATCTGTACCGACATCACCATTTGAATATTTAAAGCAAACACTTCAAGTCGGCGACGTCCTTTTAGTAGAAGGGAAACAAAAATTCAGTTCAGCAATCAAATATCTGACTCAATCAAATTGGTCCCATGCAGCTCTTTACCTTGGTAATGGTGAATTAATAGAAGCTGATTTAAAGCTTGGTGTTATAAAAGTGAACATCAACAAATATCAAAGTTATCATACTAGAATTTGCCGGCCTGTTAATCTCAAAAAACAAGACCTTGACTTAATGATAGAGTATGTTCAAAAAAGGCAAGGATTAACCTATGATCTTAAGAATATTTTTGATTTGGCAAAATATTTATTTCCTGTTCCTATAGTTCCGAATAAATGGAAGAGGAAGGTTTTAGAGTTTGGAAGTCATGATTCAACAAAGGTAATATGTTCATCAGTAATAGCACAAGCTTTTCAATCCATTAGATATCCGGTGTTGCCATTAGAGTCTTGTGTCGATGGAAAGAAAAAATTATTTATAAGACATCATTCCCTTTTTACTCCAAGTGACTTTGATAGATCACCTTATTTCCAAATTATTAAGCCAACTATTACGGTGGGGTTTAACTATCAAGAGATTGATTTAAATCATAAAAATAGAATGGAACTTGATTATGAATAATATACCCAAAAGAGACGAATTTCCTGAATTTGAAAATATCTTTCGGATTAGTGAGGATATCATGGGATTTCTTCCCAATAGTATGCTCTTTATGTCCTATAACCCCAGTCTTCTTTTGACATTCTTAATGCTTTCAAAAGTAGTATTGCGGCAGAAATCAAAAATAAGCAGATTAGAAAAAATAAAAATTTTTGGTAAATTATTAATTTCGATAATAAAGCGTGAAAAGGAAGAAGACACAATTGGAGCTGAATTGCGATGGCTAATAGCTTATGTTGCAAGTAACGCCGCCGGATGTACTTATTGTCAAGCTCATACTAGTCATTCGGCCTATAGAACTGGAGTTCGCGAACAAAAAATTAATGAGGCCTTTACCTTTAAAGAAAGTAGTCTTTTTACTGAAAAAGAAAAGTCAGCACTTTCAATTGCTCTGTCAGGAGGTTCGACTCCGAATAGAACAACAAAAAAACACTTTGTTGAACTTAATAAATTTTTCTCAAAAAAAGAGATTTTAGAGATTGTATCTATCATTTCAATTTTTGGATTTTTAAATCGCTGGAACGATACTCTTAAAACTCCATTGGAAAATATTTTCAACGAATAGTGAGGTGATTTATCAATAATTTATTTCTTTATAATATTCATAGCAATTTCCCACATTATATAAGCTTCTTTGTCGTAGCAATTCTATCGATATTTGCAGGTCTTATAATTGGTTGGGATAGAGAGAGACTAAATAAACCGGCAGGTTTTAGAACGTTTGCTCTAGTTGCATTGGGGGCTACAACCTTTACTTTGATGTCGGTTTTAATAGAAGGTGGTGACCCTACGAGGATAATATCTCAGGTTGTAACTGGTATAGGCTTTATAGGGGCCGGTGCTGTTTTTAAAGCGGGAAAAGCAATTAAAGGACTAACAACGGCGGCAGGTATTTGGGTAACGGCCGCTATGGGATGTGTCTTTGGTCTTGGATATATATTTTTAGGTGTTTCAATAAGTTTTCTGATATTAGTTTTGCTGGTTGCCTACAGTCTATTTGAAATGAAAACATTTGGAAAATGTACAAATGTCTCTACGACAATCAATTTTAAAGAAAATGGTGGAAAGCATCAGTTAATTTTGGAGGAAATCCTTTTTGAAAAAGGATTAGATCATGAAAACTTCAGATTTGAAAAATCTGAGAATGACTCGATGCTTATAATTCGTCACTGTGACCGACACGCAAATCACAAACAGTTTCTCTTCGAGTTTTCAAAACTAGATTTCGTTAGAGAGGTTAATTTGCCATCTATCTAGTTGATATTATTTACGAAATTTCTTTTTAAAAATTTTGTAAGAAAGTGGAGGTATTCAGCACAAATCAGCAGAAACAAATTGACCTGGAGGGGGCATATGACCTTAATAAAATCGCTTTTTTTTATATTCACCTTAACTTTAGGAAGCCTAGCATTTGCAGATAGCTTCAAATTAGATGAGTCTCACACCCACTTAGGTTTTAAGATCAGACACCTTGGTTTTTCTAATGTTCGTGGGAAATTTGATAAATTTCAAGGTACTGGAAAATTTGTTGAAAAAACAGGAAAACTTTCAGACCTCAAAGTTAGCATTCAGGCCAGCTCGATAAATACTAATGAACCAGATCGGGATAAACACCTTCGATCTGCTGACTTTTTTGATGTGGCCAAATTTAAAGAATTAAAATTTGAATCAACTGATATCAAGTATAAGGGAAAAAAACCTACTCAGATAACTGGAAAATTAACTATTCATGGGATTACCAAGACCGTGACCTTAGATATTGAGGAATGGGGAGGTAAAGCTGAAGATGCTTGGGGGAACCAACGTATCGCCTTTGAAGCCACAGGAAAGATTGACAGAAGAGATTTTGGATTAACTTGGAATAAAGGATTGAAAAAGGTTGCAGGATTGACGGTCGGAAATGATGTGACTTTTATTCTAGAGATTCAAGGAATAAAAATTGATTAATAATAAAAACCTTTAAAGGAGGAATGAAATGGAAAACAAGAAAGTACTACTAGGATTGGCGTTTGCAGGAATGGTTATGGCTGCTGGGTGTTCAACTACAAATAGCTCACAGGCATCAAAAGTCGTTGGCGAGTGCCATGGTGTGAATTCATGCAAAGGACAAGGAGCATGTGGCGGAAAGGGACATAGCTGTGCAGGAAAGAACTCTTGCAAAGGAAAAGGCTGGATTAAGCTTTCCAAGGCCCAGTGTGATGACAAGGGTGGAGACTTTAAAGAAGGAATGATGTGATTGATGGTTTGCAAAAACAATGCAATCCGGGAGTGGGCCTAAGGTCCACTCACTTTCCTTATTTGGAGAGAAGTCCAGATACTTGTATTAAGTGGTTTGAGGCGGTCAGTGAAAATTATATGGATAGTTTTGGCCGCCCTCGCTTAATATTAAATAAAATTAGAGAGCAATATCCTATAGCTCTTCATGGAGTTTCCATGAACTTGCTCTCTACTCACGGATTAAATGATCTTTATCTTCAAAATCTGAAGGCACTAATAGATGATATTGAGCCTTTTATCGTTTCAGATCACTTATGCTGGACGGGCACAAAACCAAGTAATATCCATGATCTTTTGCCATTCCCCTACACAGATGAGTCGTTAAAAATTGTTTGCCAAAATATTGATCATGCTCAAAATATACTTGGTCGAAATATCGTTATAGAAAATGTCTCAACATATATGACTTTTAAGCAAAGTGAATTCACAGAGTGGGACTTTTTGGTTGAAGTTGCTAAGAGAACAGATGCAAAGCTACTTCTCGATATTAACAATATCTATGTTAGTTCTCATAATCATGGGTTTGACCCAATAAAATATATCAATGCAATACCAACAGAAATTGTAAGCCAGGTACATCTCGCAGGTTATACAGATATGGGTGATTTTCTTTTCGATACTCACTCCAAGCCTGTTTACCCTAAAGTGTGGGAGTTATTTAGATTGTTTATAGAAAAGGCCCCAAATGTTCCTTTTATGATGGAATGGGACGAGGATGTACCTGAGTTTCCTATTGTAGAAAACGAGGTGAAAAAAGCTATAGATATCTGGGAAAATCTCCACTCAAAAAAGGTGCACAATGATGTCTAAAAGTAATTTAAAATTATTTCAAGAGCAGTTTGTTGGATTTATAAATGATGACGCTTCATCGAATGATTTATTAAAAGATATTTTGCCAGCAGGAAGAATTCCAAACTCTCGTGAAGCACTTGAAGTTCACCAAAATGGATATATCGCTCGATTGACAGAGGCCCTAGGAGAAACATTTGAGGGAACTTGGTTTATCATGGGAGATGAGCTGTTCTTTAGTATTTGCGAAGAATACATAAAGGAAAATAAATCAATACTATATAACCTTTCAGATTACGGAGAAAACTTTCCGAGCTTCTTAAAGCAGCGTCTGGATATGATTGCGATACCTTTTGTTCAAGATATGGCGAGATTTGATTGGATGTTTAGAGAACTTTTCCATGAAAAACAACATATTTCTACACCACTAAATGAATTGCAACGAATTGAGACAGAGCCTAATATAAGTCTTATTTTAGGAAATGCAGTTAGGCTCTTTAGTTCTCAATTTTCTATATACAAATTTTGGAACCTTAGAAATCAAACTGACGCTGAAATAAAAAATATTAATTACGAATCTTCTGAGAATTTGCTTCTTTACAAACAAAATGAAGAAATTTTTGTTAAAGAGTTATCTGAAGCGCAATTTGATATCATCTCATCATTGATGTCTGGTAAGTCCGTGGCTTCAGTTTTGGAGATGGTGAATAGTGAAAATCAAAATGATCTAGTTTCTGTTTTTCAAATATTTGGAGCGTCTGGAATAGTAGCAGGTTTCAAATGCTAAGTGGGAGTGTTGTTTGAAATCCTCTTTTATAGGTATGATTCATAAAATCTGGTTTTTAGATCAGATTGTAAAAGCAGGAGATTTCAAGACCGCTTCATCTATTCTTGGGGTAACTCCTTCAGCACTTACCCAATCAGTAAAAACGCTTGAAAATCATTTTGAAAAAACATTTCTCATTAGAGAAAAAGGAAATATTGCCTTAACATCGGAAGGACAAGCCTTGCTAGAGAAATTCTCGTCCGTTCTTGAAGAATTGGAGGGTCTAGACCAAGAGTATTCTGAGCAAGATGGACCTAAGAAAATTAGAATAGGCGCTTATGATAGCTTGGCCATTCGATACTTACCAAAACTCTATTCAAACATTCTTGAAGTTAATCCAAATATTAAAATTGATTTACAGATTGGAAGAAGTGCTGAACTTATAACTCTCATCCATCGAGGACATCTCGACATGGCCCTTGTTGTTGCACCACAAGAGTCGGATTCGTACTTTACGACCCCTCTCGCTTACAATCATCTCTCAATTTACACTCATAAAAAGAATCTTGATGAAAAAATTGATATTCATAGTTTAGGTGTAGGTTGTTTGCGTTCTGAAAGTGATGGTCGTCAATCATTCTTGTTAAAGGCACTGAATCTTTTAGGAGTAAAATCTAAGGATTTAAACGTACAGACCGATAGCTTTGAAGCTTTACTCGCCCTTTGTATTGAAGGAAAAATTTCGGCTATCTTACCTGCTGATTTAGCAAATAGGCACTCGGAACAACTTGTTGATGTGAGTGACTTTTATAATGCACAAGAAATAAAAAAACAGACCCAACATGAATTATCATTAATCACTCGTAAAAACTTTCCCCTTAAATGGAGAGAGCAAATTGAAGAATGCCTTCGAGAAATAAACATCAAGTAAGTAATGGTGAAAAGAATAGATAAAAACGAATAAACCGCTTAAATGGAATACTAATGTGTAATAAAAAACAGAGTTATTCGCGAGCCAAGGTGCATAGCAAAGAGGCCAGGCCAGTGTTATCCAAACGATAGGTACTTTACATTTGGCCAATAGAAAGAATCCAAGCGGCCAAGCCAAATACCATGAATTAACTGTTTGAGAAAAGAGTAATTGAACAAGAAAAATTAGACCAAGTTCCACTGGTAGTGTCTCAACGGCCCAGCACCTTTTTCTTATATGAATAATGATAATAAAAATAGATAGAAGAAGTGGGGCTATTAACGATAACCATGAGGCTAAAGTCGGTGAAAATGAATCAGTCATACTTGCAATCCCACTATTCCATTGCCAGTTCTTGGCAAAAATTAAAATTGAAGGCCAACTAGAAACAAAAAACGCATACAGAATGAATGGTAGAAGCCATAAAAAGAGCCTTTGAAACCTCATTTTCTTATGTAGATATGAAAATATCAAGGGTAATGCAATAAACCCTGTGGGCTTAATCAGGAGGCTCAAAAGAGTTAACAAAAGCCCTTTGTTATAATTTTCCTTTTGGAGCTGAATAACTCCAATTAAAATGAGTAAGATAGCAAAAAAGTCTAAGTGGATTGAGTTAAAGAATTCCTTTGTTAGAAATGGGACACATAAAAGAATCAACTTTGTAGGATATTTTTTCCACAAAAAAAGAAATGTGGAAAGATAGAGTGATTTAATAAAGACTATCGCACCACTAAACCCCATTAGTCCAAATGACATACCGTGAAATAAGTGGGCTAAAGGTCCATAAATTGAGGGCACCTCTGGAAAACCTAAGTTCTTTGGAAATACTTGATCAGCACCTAAAAAGAAATTTTGAGGTGAGAGTTGATATATATTGATCCCTTCTAAAAACAGTTTTCCTTCAAAAAAGTATCTATAATAATCATTTTCATAAAGAGGATTTGAAATCCATAGGATAACAAAACTAGAAAGCAAGAAAACCGACGGCATGCTATCTTTATTTTCGGTAAACTTTTTCCAAAAAAAGAGCAATGTGAAAAAAGAGCTGAGAAGTATAAAAAGAGGTATGTACGAAATCCCAGCAAGAGAGAAGACATATAATGAAAGAGAGTAGAAAAATAAAATTTTACTCATGAGAGCTTTTACTTTTTGTCATTCAAATTCCAATTATATTCAGTAAACTTAATCTTATAATCTTTCGCTTTAAGCATTTTAAAATGATTTACTGTATCAGTGAGGCTCTCTGCATAGAAAGAGAAAAAATCTTTTAAGGAGTTAAATCCTCTCAATCCTTTTTCAAAATCAGTGCGATACCACTTGAAAATACTTGAGACATGGAGGGTATTGCCTTTTATATAGTTTCGACTTCGGTCCCTTAGAAAGTTTTTAGTGGCCTTCTGAAGTTGTTCTTCAAGATGAGTTGGTGTAAAGGCTTCGTTCAAAAGTGCCGGACACCCTATAGAGGCGCAGTTGAAGGCGAAGTGAACCAAGGGATCTAAGAGATTTGAATTCCCTCTCGTAAGTTCATGTTCAATACGGTCTAAATAGCTCATTTCACCAAAAAGAAAAAAGAATTTTCTTTTCCAAGGTGACTGAAAAAGTGGAAAACCACTGCCAAGCTCCTTTATAGAATCAATCGGATAATTACGAAGAATAAGCTCAATGGTTAAAGCGTTATATAAATTAAAGTAAAAGGCTAATTGTTTCTCTCGCTTCCACCCATCTACAACCTCTTTTTTTTGTTGAAGAGAAGTTTGAATATAGTTTTTTAATCTTTCTCTATCCACATTTTTGTAATCAATTTGACTAGCGCGCCCATCTTCCAATATGACAACATTTTTTTTAAGTGTTTTAGAAAAATCAGCGTAGGAATGATCAAAATCCGTACTTTGGCCTTTCACTATATTAAGAGCAGATTCCCTACTTTTATCTAGCTCTCCTTCAAAACTACCACCAGAGTCTCTAACTTGTCCTGCTGATTTTCCGGCACCGCCACCAGTGTTTCCTGAGCCAATAGCAAGTATCGGTATAAGTGCTATAAAAGAAATAACCAACATCTTATAATTCATATTTAATACCTATTTCATATTTTTTTACATCGAATCCTTCAAGTGGATAATTCGACGATATTTTTTGATTTTGATAATTGAGAACTAATTTAACAAGGGGTAAACTAATTTCAATGGGAATTTCCCAAGAAGTAATTTTATCGACTCTTTTCTCTGTAGATTGTGGATCATTTATAACATTGGCAACAAAAGTTTCGTATTGGTGCTTGCCAGTAGTAAAAGTGGGCCGAAATACAGCAATAGAGGTAAAGGGAAGCTCTATTCCAAAGCTATAAATATTGCCATCATAATCCAAAGCACCGAACGCCTTATCATCTTGGAAGACGAAATTATGTAGAGCAAATATTTTGGCAAAATCTGCAACATATTCTATCCTATTTGTGAGGGACCAGATTGCTAATTCTTGAAAAGGATTTCTTTTAGAGTTATCTAATGTTCCTTCGGTAAATCGAGACCGTCTGTCACTATAAGTTTTTATTTTGTACTCAGGCGTAATCTGTATTAATAGCCTATCTGTAAGTTGAAATTCATTCTTTAGTTCAATTCCTTTTGCGGAGTAGTCATCTTCAAAGAGATTTCCATTTTCGTCGTTTGCCAGAGTTTTAAAATCTCGTTCAAGATAAAAGGTTTTTAAAGTAAAGTCTAAATATTGACCAAGTAACATAGTTGAGTTTTGCCATATTAAGGCGGAGCCAATTTCTCCAAATCGACTGTCTCTCCCTTCTGTAGAATTTGTTTGAAAGTCTATCGTTCTTCCAGAATAATTGAGATAGTGTGCTTGAAGCCCAAGAATATGACTTTTTCCAATTCGTATTTGATTTCCCAACTCAATCGTGCCAAGATTCTCATCGAAATTATCTGCATGTAGGTCATTTGTGTGTCGTTTGGTTTTAAATCCGCCTCGATATAAGAGGTAGTGGTGATTGTGCAGTAGAGATTTTCCTATAACGTTGGCCTCAATATTAGAATAATTTCCATTTATTTTTTCAATTTTATTTTGGGCCAAGTTATCGCTATTCGCATACCCATAATATAAATCCATCTTGAGGTCATGATTTGATTCTGCATGGATGGAATAAAAAAAGACGCTCATGAGCAGCAGAATATAACGGAACATTTTTACTCCGCAAGTTGCCAGTTAATAGGATCAAAGCTTAACTTCCACTTGAATTGTCCCTCTTCTTTAATTAAAAGGTCATTACCATTAAGGACAGCTCCCCAAACTGTTTGATCCAAGTTCTCTGCTAGGATTTTCCTAAGGGAGGCTTCTTTTGCACTAAGATCATTCATATATAGTTCAAGACTACCGGGTACGAAGGCCGTCGGAGGCGAGCTTAAGTCATCGTAAAAAATGCTCTCATTTACCATTTTATAAAGACCTTCATTTAGGTATTCGTGGACATTTGATGCGATTAAAGCTTGTTCGGGTAGAGGTCCAAAACCTACCATTCCACGGTAGAGAGAAACTTTTGATTTAAATCCTACAAGTTTATCAATTTCTTCTTCGACTTGATCGAGAGACCTATAAGCACCAAAGACTAACCATTTAAATTCTTCAAATACTTTAAGGCCCTTGTTACCGATGTTAAGAGGCGAGCGAAATTCAGGTTTCTGAGGCTTCCCAGGCTCATTTACTTGGCCATAACCTTCGGCAATAAGGTTAACCATCATCAGATGATATGTATTAATCCAGATAGCTAACTTTTCATTATTAGAATAAGATTCAAATGAAGCTGGTTTAATTTCTAAAAATTTAACTAGGCCACAAAGCCTTTCCCGACCACTTCTGGCCAAGTTTGAATAGTTTAGTTTATGCCCATTGATTCGGTAGTCATTCAAAAGCCCATCAAATTCATTTGTCCAAACATCTTGGTTTGCTATTCTTGATCCATTACAAGAAACAAGAACTTCGTTAATCCCTAAAAATAGCGGGTCTTCAAAAGAAAATTTTTCTTCCATGTCAGTGTCAAGAAACTCACATGAAGAAAAGAGTATTGCTGAGATAATTAACAACATAATTGATTTAACATTCATCCCAAATTCCTCATATTAAAAGAGGGAGCTAAATCTCCCTCTTTTTTTCCAAAAGTGAAAATTACTGCTTTCCTCTTGGGTCTTCACCGCTGACTTTTTTCCAGTTGAAATCAGCTCTTCGTTCAAGTCCTGCCGGGTTTTGTTCCCACATTGCTTTAGCGTCGTTTCCATTTAGGAAAGAGAAGAGAAATAGGCGATCGTCTTTAACTATAAATCTTTCAGGGACAATGACTATCTTCTGTCCCATACCCATTGCAGTTGCACACCAGCCACCATAAGCAGGCTCATACTTATCAGGGTTTGAAAGAAAAAGGTTCAGGTTGTCTTGATTAGCAAATCTGTAAAGGACTCCTTCATGTTCAATTTCCAAAGTCTCATCACCTTGTGTTGCTTGTCCTCCACCTTCTGGAAAGTAAGCAACTGGGTCATAACCTTGAATGGCAAGGTTATCCTGAGCAAGGTTCCACTCAGAAATGTTTCGTGCTTGAGCACTAAAGCTTGTTAATGCTACAAATAGCATTAAAAAAGCAGATACTGATAATTTTGAAAATGTGTTCATCATATTCTCCCTGTTAATAATAGGTTTCGTTAAACCTTATTTACTATTTTGAAGGAGAAATGACCTTTAAAATTTGACTTAATGCTCAATTAAGAACGAGGCATAGTGCTACTTGAAAGCACCATTATTTCCAGATGTTAGTTCCTTTGATTTCAAATCTGTATGAAGTCGATCCAGAATAACCTTCCTTTTTCTTTTCCACTTCAATTTTTCGATCAACTTCGCCGTTACCCTTTAGTTTATCAACAAATTTGTCGAAGTCTAAACTATTGCTATAGTAACCTTTAATTTTAAACATCTTACCTTCTAGGGAAATATCATGGATCGAAACATTTTTTCTTTTTAAATCATAGATATAACTCTTGAGCGATTTTTCTGATTTTTCATAAGGATTATGGGTGACAGGAGTAGATTGTCGAGCCTGTTGCTTATAATTACCACTAGCAATGGCTAAATTTGTTGTTAATAAAATCATGAATATAAAAATAATTATTGATTTCATAAATAATACCTATTCAATTTGTTTCCTTAATGAGTATTTTTGATTTTCTTTTAAATACTTCTCCTGCTTTTAATTTTAAAATGTATGTAACTAAACACTTAGTCGCTTGAAAACTTCCCCATAGAGTCCCTGATATTTTAGATTTTCCTGCGACTCTAGGAAATGACTTTACAGCAATTTCTAGAAATGGAAGTTTAAGTTGTAGTATCCTAATTTGCATTTCAAGAGTCCAACCATAGGCCTTATCAGTCATTCCTATTTGGTCGAATAACTTGATGCTCATTCCTCTCATTGGCCCCATATCAAGAAAACGAGTTTTCCACAAAATCCACACAGTTATTAACAAAAGTTGTGTTCCAAATATCGCATGCCAAGGCCCAGAGTGGGGATTACGTCTCGTTAAGATAAAATGATTTGGATTATGATTAAGTTGATTTTCAATAATATCGAGAGAATCTCCAGAATCGCTTCCATCACCGTCCATAAAAATGATGGTTTTAAAGCCTAACATTTTTGCTGTTTCTACACCTGTAAAACAAGCCGCTCCATATCCTTTACGATTTTCGCGAATGACGTTGATACAATTGTCCTTGAGCCATTCCCATGTCCCATCGCTACTACCGTTATCTACTGCAATGACCTGCCCCTTCCAATTACTTGGCAACTTCTCAAATACAAGTGGAAAGGCACGAGCCTCATTTAGAAGAGGTATTATTACTGCCGGTCGATTTAAGTCACACTTATACATGATTATTGGCAAGTCTCTTTGAAATCATCTTCTAACTGGATGTCGAGGCCAAAGACGAGTCTGTTGGCCATGTTAAAATATCCAATCACCATTACAGCGTGGGCATATTCAGCCTCATTTAACCCGACTTCCAAAGCTCTGCTTTTTAAAGTCGTACTTTTCCAAGGCTCTTTAGAAAGAATTGCAACTAAATGCTTATAAAAAGAAATTCTTCTTTCCTCTAGATTAAGATCATATTTGATTAAAGCCTCTTTGTGGTGCTCAATGCAATACTGACAAGAGTTCTCTTCGCTACTTAAAACTGCCAGATACTCTCTTTCTGAGCGGCTTAAGGGAAGGCCTTCGGCTAAAATGATTTTCTCATAGAAGTCAAAATGAGCTTCTATTCCTTCAGGAAACGAGGAGAATTCTTGGTGAATAGATGCAACTTCATTTCTTTTTAGTTTGATTTTATTAAAAAGTTTTTCTAGTTTATTTTCATTAAATTGAGCTTCCAATTGATCCTCCAACTTTAATTATGCTTTAAGCTATCGAAGAAATAATCTTTCGCCATCGGAAAAACGGTTTAAGTTACAATTAAGTCAAATTACATCCCTTTAATGCTTTTAATTATAACTATTTGAAATTATGATAATAACAAAAGGAGATCGCTATGCTCGAAGAAAAATTGAAGTGGCCTTTATTCATATTGCGCTTGGGAGTATTTATCGTCATGTTTATTTGGACATTAGATAAATTTGTAAGACCTGAACACACTTCCGCTGTTTTTCAAAAATTTTATATGATGCCAGCGCTGTCCACTGGATTTGCTTATCTCGTTGGTGTGATCCAAGCTATTTTCGTCATTGGGTTTGTGATAGGTTTTAAAAAGAAGTTTACCTACGGAGCGATATTACTGCTTCACGGTATTTCAACTCTTAGTTCATATTCTCAGTATTTCAATCCTTGGGAAGGAGCAAATATTTTATTTTTCGCAGCTTGGCCAATGTTATCAAGTATTGTTGCTCTGTATATGCTAAGAGATAGCGATAAACTTTTTACGATTGAATAAGTCTGAACTTATGCAAGATTTTGCTATTGCAGTGTTTGTAAAAACGCCAAAGCTTTCTCCAATCAAAACACGTCTGGCTGAATCAACTGATAGAGCCTTTTCTGATGAGTTTTACCATCATTCAGTTAAAGCAACAGAAGAAGTAGTTTTAACCGTACAAGAACAGTTTTCAAATTTATGCCCATATTGGGCTATTGCTGAAGAACAAGGGCTGACCTCTGAACTTTGGTCTGGGTTTGAAAAAATTTGGCAAGGTGATGGAGACTTGGGAGACCGACTCTTTCAAGTTTATAACACTTTAAAAAAACGCCATCGTTTTGTTATTTTGATAGGAGCCGATAGTCCCTTAATTCATATTGATCATTTTTCTGAGACATTTAAAAGCTTAATTTCAGGCACTAATTTTGTTTTAGGACCTGCCTATGATATGGTGGATTCTATCTGTTTGGTGGCTCACTCGATCTTCCAAAGTCGATTTGGAAAAAAGTTCGATATAGTACCAATACCACCTGTACTCAGTTGAAAAATGAATTACAAAGTATCGGATCAATTAGAGAGCTTGAGCCTATTTGGGATATTGATACAAAGGAAGATATTCATTCATTGTTAGATGCAACCCCCTCAAGTCAGCCTTTGTTGCAACATCAGACAGGTATTATTAATTGGATGTCTGACTATTATCACTCTTAAATGTAAGTAATTTTAAATGTTTACATGACTCAATAAATCGCTAGAAAAATGTAAGATTTCTGCTTTGATTGGCACTAAACGTAAATAAGATCAAAAGATTGTTATGGAGGTTTACTGTGCGGTTTTTGTTAGCCATTTTAATCATTTGGGGTTTTACAGCTAATGCTGGTGAAAAAGTCATCATCACTGGTTCATCAACAATTGCTCCTGTGATTTCGGACCTTGCAAAAATATATGAAGGCAAGCACAGCAAGGTCCGTATTGATGTTCAAACTGGAGGTTCTTCAAGGGGTATCTTGGATGCGAGAAAGGGATTGGCTCAAATAGGAATGGTTTCTCGTGCACTAAAGAAAAATGAAAATGATCTTAAACACTTTACTCTGGCAAAGGATGGACTTGCCATTATTGTTCATAAATCTAATCCTGTCACTGAATTGACTGAAGACCAAATCAAGCAAATCTACGTCAAAAAAATAACCAATTGGAAAATAGTCAACGGCGAAGATAAAAAGATCGTTGTTGTTAATAAGGCCGAAGGACGATCAACCTTAGAGCTATTTTTAAAGTTTTTTAAACTTAAGAATTCGCAAATCAAGCCTGATATAATCATCGGAGACAATGAGCAGGGTATAAAAACGGTAAGCAAAAATCCTAATGCCATAACTTATGTTTCTATTGGAGCCGCTGAATACAATGCATCTGTTGGAGTTCCCCTAAAATTATTAAAATTTAAAGGTGTTGAGGCAAAGGTGCAAAATGTAGAAAACGGCACATATCCTCTTATGAGAGAATTAAACCTTGTGACAAGAGAAGCACCAAAAGGACTAGCTGACAAATTCATCAAGTATGTTCTGTCAAAAGAAGCAAGTCAGACAATCAAGGATCATTACTTTGTTCCAATTAACAAGAAGTAGACAGGATTTATATTTAAATGTTTTTCTAAAGATAAATGGCTATTTTTCTTTTTTGGCCGTATTTCTTATTTTCCTTTTTATTGGTAAGGAAAGTATTGTTGCTTTAAGCGGGCATAGTACCGCATTCATTTTTGATAAATCTTGGTTCCCTTCTGAAGGGCAGTTCAACACGGTGCCTATGATAGCTGGAACTCTCATCGTAACATTTGGTTCGGTGATTTTGGCCCTTCCTCTGGGGATAATTTCATCATTATTTGCTAATTTTTATTGTCCACCAAGAATTAAAATATTTTATAGACGAGCGATTGAATTATATACGGGAATCCCATCTGTTGTCTTTGGGTTTTGGGGGCTGATGAAACTAGTTCCCATTATTAATGAGTTTCAGCCACCGGGACAGAGTCTTCTTGCTGGCATACTTGTACTAGCATTAATGATCTTTCCGATTATTACACTAAGCCTAATATCAAGTTTTGAAATGGCCTCAAAAAATCATTTCAAAGTCTCAGAGTCTTTAGGCCTAAAAAAGAGTACCTATATTTGGTTCGTATTGCTTCCTAGTTTAAAGGGACAGATTTTAGGTGCAACAATATTGTCAACAGGAAGAGCTATTGGCGAAACGATGGCCGTTCTTATGGTCTGTGGAAATATTGTAAAAATCCCATCAAGTGTATTTGAGCCAGTTAGAACTTTGACTGCAAATATTGCTCTTGAAATGGCTTACGCCATGGGAACTCATCGATCAGCTTTGTTTCTATCTGGTCTTATACTTCTTATTATGATTGGATTTCTCCTTTTGCTTTCAGATACTCTTAAAAAAAGGTTTGCATGGAAGGACTAACAAAATCTATCTCATGGATAATTGGAATAGCTTTAATAGCTATCCTATTTTATATCTTAGGAGATATCATACTCGTCTCAGTAAAAAACTTTTCATTAAGTTTCTTGCTGGATTCGCCATTTTCGGGAGGAAGAAAAGGCGGAATATATCCCATAATAATTTCAACCCTTCTTATATTGGCAGTTAGTCTTTTAGTCGTCATTCCTGTTGGCTTAACTTCTGCTCTTTTTCTTGCGGAATTTGCAGAAAATAATAGCAAAAGTATTGCAATTATTCGTAAATCAATTGAAATACTTTCGGCTGTTCCATCCATTGTGTTCGGCCTATTTGGGAACGCTATCTTTTCTGTGTATTTTGGAATGGGCTTTTCCATTCTATCAGGGGGGCTAACTTTGGCCATAATGGCCCTTCCTTTATTCATTACTACTGTTGAGAAGGGAATTCGGTCAGTGCCCAATAACTATAGGTTTGTTGCCTTTTCATTAGGAATGAGCCAGTTTACTATGATTAAATCGATAATTATTCCTTATGCATTGCCTGCCATATTTGTAGGGATCGTTCTGAGTGTTGGACGGGCCTTGGCCGAAACAGCAGCATTAATATTTACCTCTGGTTATGTGGATCGTATACCAGAATCCTTATTTGACTCAGGTAGAACACTATCTGTCCATATTTACGATCTGACGATGAATGTCCCAGGTGGTGACATTAACGCTTATAAAACATCTCTCGTATTAATTGTTTTAATCTTAGCGACAAACACGCTTATAAATATATTGCTAAAAAGTTGGTACAAAAAAAGGATTGCACTGTGATTGATAAAAATTACCCTTGGAAAAATAGATTACCGGAGGAAGAATGCTGTGAATCTTCCCCCATCATTAATGTTGAAAATTTAAGCTTGTCCTATGATCAGCATAAAGCGTTTAGTGATATTTCTCTTAAGATCAATAGAGGCTGTGTCACAGGTATAATAGGGCCGAGTGGCTGTGGAAAAAGTAGTTTTATTCATTGCTTAAATAGAATGATAGAACTTTATCCAAGTTCAAAAGTAGATGGGGATATCTACTTCAAGGGGAGAAATATTTTTGATTCAAGAGTGAACTTAATGGATTTGAGGAAAAATGTAGGTGTTGTTTTCCAAGAACCAACACCACTACCATTAAGTATAATCACAAATATCGAATTACCATTAAAAGAACACAGGTTTGAAAATATTGAGGACAGAGCAGTACAGGCCCTAAAAGACGTTGGCCTTTGGGAAGAAGTTAAAGACAAATTAAAATCTCCAGCCAATAACCTCTCAGGAGGACAAAAACAGCGTTTATGTATTGCAAGAACCATAGCCCTAGAACCTGAGGTTATTTTGATGGATGAGCCATGTTCTAGCCTTGATCCAATTTCGACTGAAAAAATTGAAGGGTTGATTCAAGAATTAAAAGGCCGCTATACAATTCTGATTGTTACTCACAACTTAGCTCAGGCCCGCAGAGTCTGTGATTACGTTTATGCTTTTTGGTACGACGAATCGGGTGACTGTGGCAAAATTCTAGAATCTGGAACTTGTTCAGACGTATTTGAACACTCTCAAAATAAAACAATTCGTGATTATGTTGGAGGCTTAAGAGGATAATTTTATTTAAGTTAACGAATATTCCTTTATATTTTTTAATTTACTAACCACCACGATGATTTATATGCATTGGTTTTTTTAATTTTTCTATTCTCTGATTACTAAAAATCACGCTATTGTCTCAAATTCCTTCTGTTTCCGTTTTTATTCATTCCCACTACAAAGCTTGATCGGCTGTCCGCTTTAGTCATGCCAAAAATAAGATTTTTGTCACTCCTAAAGCCCCAAAGGGACAGCCTAGTTTTTCCATTCTCATTCATTTGAGCTTTTTTTCTACCCCTTCAGCTTTGTGTGAAAGGGGTAAGAAAAAAAAGCCCTTTAAACTTCAACAAAAGGAAAAATTATGAGAACAATCGACGCTTTAAACATTTTATCAATTACTCAAGACGAAATTAGTTTTGAAATAGTAAAAAAGGCTTACCGCAAAGCTTGTAAAGCATACCATCCAGACATCAATCCTGCTGGATTAGAAACAATGCAAGCTGTAAACCAAGCATTTGAAACTCTTTCTAACGAAAAGTTCCCTCTTAACATTGACTCTACTCAAGTGCGTAGCAACTACGGTGAAGCTCTGAACAATGCACTAAACGAAGTTATTAACCTTCAAAGCCTTAGCATTGAAGTTTGTGGCGCATGGGTTTGGGTTTCAGGAGATACAAAACCAAACAAAGAAATACTTAAGAAAGCAAAATTCCTTTGGAGTAAAAATAAAAATATGTGGTATTTCCGCCCAGAAAATCAAAAGAAAAGATTCTTCAGAGGTTCATCTTCAATTGATGAAATCAGATCAAAATACGGCAGTGACAAAATCCGTAACAGAAAACCTTATACCTTAAGTGCCCATGTTTAACATGGGCCTTTAGCCTTTAAATTTAATAATTATTTTAATTGGAGATTAAAATGGAAAAAACAATTATTCAAAATTTAGTAAAGAAACGGCTATTCTCTGTATGCAGTGGCAAGCACTGAATAAATACAAATTTAATCAAGAAAACAGAGAGCATTCTAATCTGATAAAATTGTTTTGCACAAACAAAATTAACAAAGGAGAACAGCTCGTGCTTGAATCACAGATTAACAAACTTTTATCCCTACCTGAAGTTAAATTTATCAAAAGAAAAAGTCTCGGAATTTCATCAAAACAACTTTTCTTTTTTGCATCTTTCTACTATCCAATACCCCAAAAGTTTAAGCTTGTTCATACTAGCCCTTACTCAAAAGTTCAGAATAATCTAAAGTTTTAAGAGGATAGTCATTATAATGAATTGTAACATCACCAATATGTATTTTTTGTTCTGAAGGATATTGTGAGTCAAAATGATCTGTATAGAATTTACACTTGGAAGATAGGAAATCAACAAGGTCACATTTTTCAAAATTATCATTTTTCCAGTATTTTTTAGTGATCTTTCTTTCTTCCTTCTTAAACAACACATTTACGCTAGCTTTTCCGGAGTCAATATATTGGGTGATCTCATGTATGTATCTAACAGGGTGAGATTCATAATCGCTTCCTGTAAATAACCTAGTACCTAAAGCTATGCATGTTTTTACTTTTAAATTTTGGGGTATTGGCCAATTTAGCTTTTTAAATAAATATCTTACATAGTCAGGATTTTGTAACAAATCAATTTGAATTGATAACTGTTTGGCTGCCTTCCTTAAATAATCATCAAGCGTCCTTCTTTCAAAATTATTTGTAGGAAATAATGAATTCTTACACTCAAAAATAAATATAGTATCATCGATCAGAACAGCGTAATCAACTTGTCCTTTCAAGTTTAAAAATGAGAATGAAATATCTGATTCTGAGTAAGTTGAAATCTTTAAAAAGAATTCTCGTAAATAAATACTCATACGATCAATTTGCCCATCATCGTTCGGTCTAATTCGCTGGGAAACAAGAGTATTTCTAAAAATATTTGATTTTGATATTAGAGAAAAAGGATAGAGAACTCTCTTATCTTTTAATAATATTATTGGGTGATATTGAATATCTTTAGTGATTTCTGCTGCACTGTACGACCAAGAATAAATTTTAAAATACTCTTGTGTTTTCGTTCTTGGAATACCCATCCATTCATTAAGCTGCTCTTGAAAGTCTAATGGAGAAACACCGATTATCGAATTTTCGTAAACCCCATTATCATTTTTATGTAAATCAAGTAAATTCATTTCTCTAACTAAAGAAAAAAAGGTATTTATTCTGTGTATTTCTAGAAATTCAAATAATGATAATTTGTCAGTTATTTTTAATTCTAATAATTCTGTATCAGAAACGAATAAATCTTTACACAAATGGTCGATTTCATTTTTCTCTTCTAAAAATATAGTGTTCTTACCAATTTGAAGAGTCTCAGCAAACCCCTCTAGTAATTCCTTTACATTTTTCTCTTCCATTCTAAAACCCATGCAAAGTCTTTTGAATTTATTATCTTCAATGACATGAAAAATAACATCAGGAAAATTTTCATAGAAATATTCAGCCATTTTATAAAGAGATTGTGTTTTATCATCATTTGAATGCACAGTATTCATAATATTCATGGTATTTTTCATATAACCAGAGCGTAATGATTTTTCATATATTTCGGAAGGTGGCTCCCATATATATTTCTTGTCATTACATTTTTTAAAAAAATACCCAAGTCTAAAAATAGAAGGTTCAATTTCCCTAAAGTCAGATAGCTTCACACAGTTGATTAAAATATTTTCAACTTCTTTACACTTTTTCCTGTCTATTTGAAATTCGTTATCTTCGATTGATATTACATTACCAGAGATATTGATGAGAAAGGATAAACCAGTTGCCATGTTTTCTTTGGTCATTTTTGTTGATTTTAAATCTCTTGTTTTTAAAAAATATTCTTCAATTAAAGTATATCCAGTTCCAATTAACCAAGTTTTGTTTTTAATAATTTCTTTTTCGAGAGAGGAAACTTCTTGATTATAAATCTTATAGCATTTTGCGTAATCTAATATTGAAACAAATAGTTTTTTGCTATTTTCTTCAATACCAAAATAATCAAAGTGTTGAATTAAATTTTCTACAAATCCAATATAAATAGACATACTGTCTTTCTTGAATTGTGAAGGTTGAAATAAATCAATATATTTTTGAGAGCTGATTAAATTAGACTTCGTGATGGACAAACTCAATATTGAGTAATTATAAAATGCCTGTGGTGTCGAGTGTCCCTTAATTTCAGTTATTAAGTATTTAACACACTTCTTCGATGGTAGACGAGTTTCATATTTGTATAATTGCTTTGAAAAATTAGTCCAGTCATCCTCTGAAATTTTATCTATAAGCTGCTTAATTTCATCTGTTGTTATCTCATCCATAGAATTAGTTTATTTGTTTTCTGTAAAAAAGTCATTTGTTTCCTTATCTTTTTATTTAGATACATTCTATATCCAGATAAAGCTTTTTAATAATTATTTACATTATGTACGCTACATCATTCACTTTCGCTCCCTAGCATTTCAAGAATTAAATCGGTTCCCCCTAAAGGTTTCCCCCAATTTTATTCTTGAAATGCGCTCGACTTCGTTACTTCGGCTTCCATCAAATGAAAACAATTTTAAAAGGAGTCGAAAATGGATTTAAACGAAATTAACTCAAAACTAGAATCAATTGCGTACAGCAAATCAATGGCATTTTGTTACAGTTGCTATAAAGAAGCACCAACTGGAACATGCAAATCCTGTCACAGCGACGATCTTATGAGATTACTTCCAGATTCAGGATGCGAATACGGAGTCGATTGGATAGTCAAAGAGCTAATTGAAGAAAATCTTAATTTTGTCGATTCAGAAGAAGTTTTTGAACAAATGATTGAAGATTGCTACGAAGAAACAACCCAAGTGGGATTTATGAGGCTATCAACAGTTCAAGTCATGAAAGATCAAGACCCAATTGGCTGGGATATAGCTAAAGGTGAATACATTGATGGCCTAGCTGAAGATGGACAGTTAATCACATTTAATAATGGTTCATCTTATTACTGGATTCACGATGTAGAATTATACATAGAAGAGAACCTTGATATCCTAGAGGAGGCCTGTTAGGCTCCTCTCAGCTTCTGAGGATAATCAATCGCATAATGATTATTTCTTAATTTTTATAATTCCAATAATTTTTTTCATTTCTCCATTGAGTCTTTTCTGCTCTTTTTTGACTAAATCTTGTGTGAATTTATTATGTTCAATCCAGCTAGTGACTTGGGCATAGCTTTCCACGGTAACAAAAGTGCCAGAAGATTTGACTGAAGTAGGCTCTAAGTAGTCCTCACAAATAGTAAGTTGTATCTGAATATGGTCTTCTCTTAACTCAATATTCTTATCAAGATGGCCATAAAGCTTATCACCATAAAGTTTGAGACTTTTGTGGGTAGTATTGTCTTCAAATTGTTTATGAAGAAACTCTAAAGGGAATTTTCCTTTTTCACCTTTTACAAAACAAGCTCGATAAGACATTATTCCACAAGTATGTAGAGCCTTGATCTCAAAATCTCTTTCACGATCAAAAAAACATTCCATTTTTTCATCAAAATAAGTTAATAATTGATGAAAATAACTAAAGGAATCTCTTAGATTTGATTCAGAACGAATCAAGTGTCTTATCTCAAAAGAGTATTTATTATACAACTCACGATTTTCTTTTACGATTTCAATATCTGAAAGATGTGCTGAATAACCTTTCACATTGCCCTCACTATCTTTGTGATAAGGACATAAATTTTCTTTTTTAATTACGCTTTGATTTTCCATGTGTCATCCCCCTGTACTCTTTAAGCTGGCCCAACTTTTAATCCAACTTTCTCGTACATTTCAACTACCAGTGATCTTAATTTATGCACATTCTGAGCAGCATTAATCGCAATATTTCGATAGTATTTAATGCCTTCTATGATTGTAGCGTTATCATTTACCTCTAGCAGATTTGCGGGAATTACGACGCGATTACAATTATCCTCGTTAATTCCAACTGAATACATCATTAACTGTTTTTTTATTTGATCTTCGTATGATTTCTCTAAAGTCTTAGGAACTAAAGCTAATCCAAAATTTGGAAATAGTGGGACGGCATAAGAAAATGTCCATCCAGTGACACAACCTGAGTCCATTAGCGGAAAGGTAAAAAAGCCAGTTTCAGGAAAGAGCATCGCATGATCTTCTTGTATACCAATCGTTGCAACAGAATATCTTTCCATATATTTTGATACGATTGTATTCAAGGCAGCTTCTTCCATAGATAGTAATTCTTCTAATGTATTTTCAGGCTTCTCTGAATCTTCAGATAAGAATTTTGAAAATCTTGCTGTTTGAGCAAAAAAGTAAAGAAATAATGCTCTAAAAACATTCCAATTATCTATATCCTTTTGTTTTCCATCTATTATTTGTTGTTTGAAAATGCCTATTGGCCTCTCGATTAGCTTGCTAAGTGAATCTTCATATTTTTCCTCAATCAAATCTTTTTCGGCAAATAAAGTCTTTGAGGGGTCTTCAAGAATTTTGTCTGATTTAAAATCGTAATAATGTAGCTTGCGATCTTTACCTTCCCACGGCTTAGTCAAAGATCGAGTGACAAAGTGGCAATTCATTATGCCACTTCACCTTTAGGAGATTCAACACTCATTTTAACTTTTAAACCAAACACCTGTTCAATATATTTAACTAAATTATCGGTACTCCATTTACGACGATTATTAACAAAGTCTGAAACATAGGAAATAGATATTTCTGCTTTTTCAGCAAAGGCCTGAAGTCCCATTGATTTAATGGACTCTCTCAGTGCTTCCTCAAGAGAAAGCCCTTCATTATTAATGAGATTAGCAATATAGGCTTGTGCAAAACCTAAATCTTCAAACTCTTGAGCTACTAATTCGTTAAAGTCTTTATGTCTATTTGCCATAATTCCTCCAATATTCTTTTGCTTTTTCAATATCACAGCCTTGAGTTTTTTTATCTCCACCAATTAAAAGTACAATGATCTCGTCACCATCTTCAGCAAAGTAAACTCTGTAACCTGGGCCGTGAGTAATTTTTATTTCAAAAATTCCATCTTTTAAGGCCTTGACGGATTTTTTAGCTCCACCAGTTGCGACTCTCTGAATAAAGCGAACAACAATTGCTCGGCTTAAATTATCGAGCCTCTTTAGCCAGTCCTTAAAAGGTGAGCTTCCGTTCTCTGCTGCATAATAAATAACTTTCTTTTCAATCATCCTAATTCCTTTTGTTAAACTACGTCATTTGGCGTAGTTTGTCAAGATATATAATTAAGTCCTTAATATCAGGGGGAAATTGTGACATTTCCCCCTGATTGATTGTTACGTTAGAACTAGCCATTTGAGGCAATCTGAAGCCTAGAGTTTTCAGCAATGAACTCGGCAAGCTGACCAACATAGAGCATTTCTTTCCATTTATTTTCTGAGACTTTGCCTTTCTTTTTTTCCCAAAGGCGTTTTAGTCTCTTATCTTCATGTGCCCAAGTGATGGCCCCTTTTTGAAGATTCTCAATATCTTCTTGAGTTACATTTTCCAAAAAATGGCTGATAAAAGCATCGAAAGTAATTTTTCCACAGTCTTCAGTTTTGTTAATCTTTTCTAAGAATTTATTAACATTTTCTTTGGTATTGTTCTTAACTCTAATGGAAGTGTACTCATCGTTTTTCTTTTTTGAATTGTTTGTATTTGTTTTCATGTCTGTTCTCCTTAAATTTATTTTAGTTCTTAAATGTTGATAATAAGGGGTAAACAGCCTTGAGCTTTTCTTCACCAAGTCCTTTGATAATTTTGATGCAATCGTCTTGAATATCAGTGACAAATTTTTCTGATTTCATGTGATGATTGAAGTCATCCATTGAGAATCCATAAGATTCTACAATGTGCTTTATACGACTATTTGGTATCTCAATACGGCCATTTTCAATGTGACCAATAGCTGTTCTACTATAATCACAAAGAAGGCTTGCATCATATTGAGTTAAGTTTTTTAACCTTCTCAAAACCTGAAGAACCTTTGCCTCCTTAGTGATAATTTTTTTGTAACTTCTTCTAAGATCATTTTGTTCAATAACCTTAGTGCGAACTTTACAGATTTCTTTTTGAACTTTGCCAATTTTCCCTTCACAAATGTCACGATACTGATTTTGGGTGAAGCCATAAGCTAGACAGTATTGTGCAATCTTCTGCTTTGTTAATTCGACTCTGCCATTTTCAAGTTGTTCAATGAGCTTAAAAGTTACGCCAACGAGAGGGGCCGCGTTTTTACGGCTTAGTCCTCTCATTTCTCTCATTTTCTTGAGAGCAGTTACTTCTTTGGTAATCACTTTCTTTTGTGATCTTCTTAAATTTTGTGCTTCCATAAAGCCTCCATTTGTTAAATGTTGCTAATTCGTGCCAGCACGTCGCTGGCTGAAAATTAGCAACTTCTGCCAGCGTAACGCCGACAAAAATTGTTAATGATTTAAACGGATTGCGACTTAGAAAGTGCTAATTTGAATTCGGAAAAAGTGCCTGCTAATCAGGTAGCCATGAAAGTAGCCACAAGTAGCCAATGGGAGAAATTCTTAGAAATGTTGTGAAATTTTAGACTGAAGAATTGGAAGTAACTACTTGAATCCATTAAGTTTTTAATATCAATGTCTTAACAAGTAGTATTCTAAATTTTGCTTTTTTAATCCCGAAAAATGGTGGATTTCACCACCCCTTATAGTTTTCAGTGATTTAATAAAATGTTTAGCCAATATTAGCTAACTACAGAGACCTAGAGAGACTTTTGTTACTGAATGCCCTTCAAAGTTGCCTTGAACCCTTTAATTCGATCATCAGGAAGAATCACCCATTTATCCTGCGCTGATACCGCTGCTGCATAAACCATGTCGTAATCAAGAGTCATGATATAGTCGATTTTCGTATGCAGTAGCATGTTTAAAATCAGTGAGTCAGAATAACTCATTCCTGATGTCGTAGAAATTGAAGTTGCTTTCTTCCAGTCAACGTGACGATCAACAAAAAGTGCTTTTTGATCTTCCTTATGCGGAGAAAGGTACTCACAAAACTCATCTATGTGAGCCTCTTGCTTGACAAGACGATCTCTTAGAAATGTTTCGCAAACTTTGAGCCAGCCAGTTTCGTCTTCAATATCTCTGGCCCTAAAGGCCTTTTTAACTTCCTTAATCTCACTGTCAGTGAAGTAAGCTACCCGTGAGTCAAACTCGTGCTCTGGATTTTTATTCGACTTTTGATCTTCTTTCTTTTGACGGTCATTACGACGGCCTTTAACTGTGTTAATTGCAAAACGTGCAACAGTAGAAATTGGAATGCGAGCGTTGTACTCATCCACTAGATCAAGCAAACCTTCTGATAAAAAACGCCTTCTTTGATAATCAAGAAACTCTGCCTTAGTCGTGACCGTTGTAAAGAAATTGATCTTCGTAATTGAATCGATTTCTTTAAGAAAATTTCTGACCAATTCGTGTGAAGAATGAATCTCGTCGTAGTATGCAATCAAGATATTTGAGTCAACAACTATGCTTACTTCTTCCGACTTCACCAATTTATTTTTAAACTGCCTGAAACCAATCCTATTTGTGGTCATCTTACTCCATCGCAAAATTATCAGAATCAGATCGAGCAATTTTACGATCAGAATCAGAAGAGTCTTGCCCTTCATTTTCTTCATTAATCTTTCTGATAACGACAGCTAATTCATCAATTTGTTTGTCTGTAGGCTTGCTCTTATTAATAGCATCCATGTCCTTGTAAATTTCTTCCAAACTTCTGCGTGTCTTATTCATACTTCCTCCTATTTCCTGTCTCACATGGTAACACAGGAAATGGACTCCCAAGTGTTGGATATTAGAAGGGTTTGAAAATTACCCAAAACCCTCAAATACCTATCGAAATAGCGGTACTACATTATCAGTTACGCACCTATCTGGCAAAACATCTAGGCCCTCGGCCACGCCTTTTACATCCACTCCCGACATTCTGAGATAAATCTGAAATGTCTTAAGATCGCTCCATCCTCCCATTCTCATAACCTTCAATGGTTCAACACCAGTTGAAAGCAAGTGGGTGGCGAAGCAGGCCCTGAGAGTGTGAAAAACAACATCCTTTTGGATGCCAATTCGCTCAAGAAACATCCTAAGCACTTTGCCACCTTCACCATATTTCCATTCAGGGAACTGGGGAAGAACAAACTGCTGATTGATGCGTTCTCGTTTCAATTCTGAAATGACCTCTTGAAGCTGGGAGCTTACATCGACGTTTCTCCAAGTTCCGTTCTTAGGACATTTGGTTGCGTTGATTCTTTTGTTAAAAGATTTCGACACGCGAATGATTCCATTCTTCTCGTCAACGTCTCCCCATTCAAGCGCCTGAAGTTCACCAGACCTCATTCCAGTCAAAATAGCGAAGGCCCAAATTGGATACCAAGGGTGCCTTTGCAGCTTGGCCTCTAAGAGAAATTTTCTGACCTCATCTAGCGTGAGAATCGGTTTCAGTTTTTCTTCTTTTTTATCAAGGCCAAGTCCAAAAACTGGGCTTTTGCCAGAAAGATTACTTCCAGTGATTAAGCCTTCTTCAATGCCCCAGTTGTAAACGAGGTTGATAGAAGACTTAATTGAGTTCAGTAAACTTTTCTTGGCCCCAAGAGATTCCGCGTAGGCAAGAACTCTTCGTCCATCAGCTTTATTAAGATCGGATGCTTTTAGATCAAGCCAAGGATGAGTGTATCGCTTCATCCTATTCATGTGATCTTTCACAGTAAGTCGATTTAACTTCTTACCGAGATGCCCAGATAGAGCACTTGCCTCCCACCGATATAAAACTTCAGACCAGCTAAGTCCTTTGCCTTCAAGTTTTTCAACCTGACGGGCAAGCTCTTGGAGCCATTGTCTCTCTTCTCGTCTAGCGGTTGCCAAAGATTCAATGTCCTTAATAAGTTTTTGCAAGCGTATTTGCTTGTGCTTCTTACCTCGACATTGGACATAAACTTTGTAAAAAGTTTTCCCGTTTTTTTGATACTCGCTAATTGCCATTGAAACCTCCTTAATAAAAAGATGTTTCAATCAATTCATCGAGTTCACTTCGTTTGAAGTAAAGTCTGCCACCAAATTTTCGAGGACGAATCTTGCCTTTATAAACAAGTTGCCTCAAAGCATGGGACGACCTCCGAAGTAAACGAGCGGCTTCCTCTGTAGATAACCATATTAAGTTTTCAAAGAGCAGTGCCGGCCCTCTCGAACCGGCAATACTACTGTAACACTCCATACTCTCTTTGTAATTCTGATTTTTTTCCAATAGAAACTCCTTGGTTGTGGCCATTATTCCTAAAGGCCCGTAAATCCAATGGCATCGCCCTTGACTTCTTGGTACTGCTTTTTTACGCCTTTATCATTCGTAAATGACCACTCCTTTTTGCGGCCTCGCACAAAAACAGAAACACCTTTTTTAAGGTTGGCTGCCCAGTGTTCTGCCTCCTTTCCCCAAACAACGATGTTGTGCCAATTGGGCCTCTCTTGACCTTCGATTTTCTCCGCGACTGAGAATGTGCAAAGGGCTTCTTGTTTTTTGGTGTATAGTAGTTCCGGGTCGCGGCCTAATCTTCCGTAAATAGTAATTTCGTTAGAATGGTTCAATTACGTCCTCCTTGTGGTTAATTAATTCCAAGCTTCTTCACCAAAAATTCGCCGAGGCTAAGATTTGCACATGTCTTCTTGTTGTGTTCATCCAGCGCCCTTTGCACCTTTTCCATTTCGGAAAGACTTCCTTCTTGAATTTTCTCAAGGTCTTTATCCGTTAGCTTGCTAACGGCATAAAGGCATAGGTCTTTAAAAAGGATTTCCTTTCCGAAATCCTTTTCATTGCATTTCCTTAGAAGGCCAAAAATCAGATCAAGACTTTCTTTGTCATGACTAAGATCAACGAAAAACTTTGTTTGCTCTTCTTTAATGACAAACTCCTTCTTCTGATTTTTGTGTCTTCCTCTTCTTTTCTTTCCTACTTCCTCAATATTATTTTCCATCTTCATCTCCTTAATCGCTTGCCCGCTTTTCAATTTCTCAATTCTTTCGCGCGTAGAATGTGACCTCCTTCTCGAATACTTGTAGAGAGAGGGAGGTCACATTCGATAGCGCGCGTTTCCTTTGTTATTACGAGAGTTTAGCGGGCAAGCGAAAAACCTTATTGTTAAGCAATTAACTCTCGTTGAACGCACATTGAACTCTTACTTAACTGGCCCAAATACCTCACTTAACTTGACCCTTTTGTCTTTGAAGTATCCCTCCATCTCGCTCAAATCAGTCGGATTGGCGCTCATCGTTTCGTCGATAAAGAACATGAAACGATTGAAGTCCTCTGCATTGACACCACTTTTAATAATCTCGATGTATTTTTCCATGTAGTTGCGTTTGGAGAAAATATACATGACATAGTTATAGTAGTTGCTCGCAGCATACTGACGGGCCTTTTCTAAAATTCTTGGATTACTCTTACGAGACAATTCGACTTCAAGTGCGACTTTGTAGCTGACACCTTTCTTTATCCCTTCAAGTAGAGCGTCTGGGATGATCTTGTAAGTTACTCGAAAATTTCTTTTATTATGGAGTTCATGCTCCAATTGAATGTTGTTCATCCATCCGAGATCAACAAAGCTTTTTCCAATTTCAGAAACTTTTATGTCGTGGATCAACGTTTCCTTTGAAACGCTTGATGGATTCTCTGTAAGCGAGAGCTGGTCCTCTCCGAACGAGCTAAGATAGACGTATTTTTTGCGATTAAATGGATGTCTATAGCCCTCAAGAATCTTGGCCTTCTCAAGTGAGCGGATGATCTTGCAAAAATTAAAGTAGTTAGGAACATTGGTACACTCCTGTCTTAAGCTTTCTAAATTCATTACCCTCCACTTTAAAAGTGGGTTTAAGTAATTTAGGTGAATGGTGTTCAAATGATTTATTTGCGCCATAGGGATTCCTTTTCTTTAAAGCGGCTGCTCAACTTTTACAGTTTGCTTGCGAGTATGATTAACCGCTGTATCAAGTTTTCTGTTGCGAACATTCACCAGATTCAATTTCGAAGGGCCTTGCCTTAATAGAATGCATTGGCCAATTCCAAGATTCTTAATGATATCTGAGTGAACTAAGAGTTCATGAACCTCACGTTCACTTCCTGTTGATTGTTGTTCGCCATTTTCAACTCGATAGGTTTGCTTCTTGCTCAAAACTGTCCCAATGGATTCTGCAAAGTATTGGGCTGAGTCAGTTAATCGCTGCTTTAGAATGAACAAATTTCCAGCGTTCTCGATCACCTGTCTTGTTAGCTCTGGATTAACTCGATCAATATCGGCTGATGTCTGAACCGCTAGGGTTAGCTCCATTCCAGCACCACGGCACTTATTTTGAAGTTCAATAAACTCAGGTGTTACTAGGGAGCCAAACTCATCAAAAAAGATACTGATGGGATTTTTAAGTCCTGCTTCTGGGTCAACTGGATTGCTAAGCGTCTTATATGAATTATGCAGTAGCTCGCCCAAAAAGAGTTTTCCAACGGCAGTTGCAGTCTCACCATAGCCTTGAGTAGAAAGGCCAATATATAAGCAAGCCCTTTCTTCACGAATCTTTGAAAGAGTTAGCCCGTCTTGTTCAGCATTGAGAATCTTTCCAAAGTCAGAGACTAGAATCGCTTCAATTTTAGCAATTAAACCGATGTTCTCTTTGCTCTCCATTTGCACTAATTCATCGAATGCTGCCTGTAATGTAAATGCCTTCTTCTCTTTTTCAAGCCTTTTAAGGGCCTGTGTTAAGCTTCGTCTTGAAGCATCACGATAGTAAGGCTCAGACCAGTCAAAAGAGCGCATGATTCGATCAACAACTTGGTTAATGCTTCCCTCAAGGATCGGATTAAGTGAGATCGAGTTCTCGTAATGTTCTGAGAAGATGTAGCAAGGGCGACTATATGCCTTGCAGATATTTTGGAAAGTCGTCAGAGCCTCCATATCCCCCTTGGGGTCAAAGAATATGATCGGTTTCTCTTGTCTCAAGGAATGTTCTTGCAGGATGCTAATAAGATTTGTTTTACCAAAACCAGAAGCTCCCACAATGAAACTGTGGCGACGAAAATCAATGTCTGATAGCATCATCTCTTTTTTTGTTCTGGTATCAATTCCAAGTGCTTCTTTAACATTTGTCATTTTTTTAACTCCTAATGATTTACGCTCAATTTTTTCTAACGGTGGTGCTTTGTTGAAGATCTTTCTAAAGGTAAGTTTTCCAAGCTCCTTGATAAGCTCTAAAATCATGCCGAGAACTTCACTAAAGATTTCAAAGATGGGCGTAACAATGTCGATGTCATTTGTTTTTTGATTATTTTTCATAAACGTGCTCCCAAGCCTTAAATGGGCTTATTTCAATGGTTCGATTGTCAATTTCAAGTGTTCGTCCTTCTGACTCGTACTCGATGATGAATTGTTTCTTCACCTTTCCTTGAAGCTCTGGAGGAAGCTGTTCAAGTGGAACCTCGAACTTTTTAAGAGGCTTAAAGTTTACTTCTGGCCTGATGTCTTTAAGTTCTGGTGAAAAATCAAAAAGTGGAACTTCCTTGTGTGTTTGGACTGGCGAATCCAAGATCATTGGTGCCTTCTGAGTTGGTTTGCTGCTTTCTCCGCTTAGAAGATAGGCAACTCCTGCACCAACGGCAGAGCCAACAATCCCAAAAAGATAGGCGTTCTTATCTCTTGAACCTGTATCTGGTGAAAAGATTGCGCCACCTGTACCGCCAACGACTCCACCAACTAATGCGCCACTAATCATTGATCGCTTTAGAGTTGAGCACGAGCTTAAAAGTACAATGGCAATGAAAAGACTAATTTTCATGTACTGCCTCCATAAAATAAATGAGAACTTCTTCTCCGGCCTCAATTGTGACGATGGGCTCTTTGGTTTTCATGTCTTCAAGAAGAATGTCTGAGGTAGTTCTGCCTGACTCGACCAACCCTTGTAGGACTTGATTTTTGACTGAATCATCACGAATAGAACCGAACGGGCCTGCAATTCTTGTTTGCGCCGCTGAAAGCATCCCTTGAGCGAAGTCGCTGATAACGGCACCTGCAATTAAATCCTCTTTGGCATCGTCATAAATGCCAATGAGTCCGCTGGTGCCGTCTCTATTTAGAATTTGTGCCTGAATGATCGTTTCTTTTTCAGGTGTAATCATCTTGTTACAAAGAGTGAATACTCGTTTATTTTGAGTTACGCCCTGACAAGAAAACCTTGTTTTTGGTGCTAGACCTTGACCTTCATGGGCCTTGACTAAAACTGGCGAGCCAAGGTTTGTTGAGTTGATCGAGTTTAAAAGAGTACCACGGAAGACTGCGCCCGTGAGAATCGTGTTACCTTGCTCCCAAATAACAGGAATGTTTGTACGCTTTTCCAGTAGCTCGTTGATTTTTTGATTGTTTTCCAAAATTTTTGATAAAAGTTCTTCATCTTCTTTCCTCCTAGAAGTTTGTGTCGATGGCTTTGATGTTGCTTCTACTTTTTTCTTTTCTAGCCTTGTGATTCTAAAATCCTGTGCTTTTAGGTCAGAGAATCCCAAGACGATTAAAATAATCGTTAAAATCTTCATAAATGTGTCCTTTTTCTAGAGCTTTTTAATTAAGGATGCGCATTCCTTCATAAATAATAGGGACGCCCTTAGAGAGATACTCTCGATGCTTTACTTTGAGTCCATTGACCATTGCTTCTTGTGATTTTCTGTTGATGAAAAGCATAGATGCTTCTCCCTCAAGAATTTCATAGACAGAAGTTTTGATCATCTTTTTAAGTGCATGACTGGCGATTCCGTCTTTGATCTCTATAAACTGATGTGGGTTTGCTTCATCAAGGCTTAGATCAAAATAGTACTTCCTCTCTTTGGTAATTATTAAAAGATTTGATAGTTTTCCTTTCATAAGTGGCTTAATCGCTAGTGTTCGATGGTTATTAGTGACTTGAAAAAATACCTCTTCTTTGCTTCCACCATAGAGATAACTTTGAATTTCGCTATCAAAAGTGAGCGTTGTTAAAAGATTGAGACTTACAAATAAAGTCGTGAGTTGATTAAGTAGAATATAAAAAGTCATAGTTCCTCCGCTTTAACAGGGATCTCATCAAGAGTTGTTAGTTTGTAATGAAAGGGATGATCTTTGCTTTCGCTCATGCCAATCTTAAAGGCCATAAGCTTGCCATTACTGGTAAAGACAACCTTGCAGGCATTCTTTTCAAGAGACTGCACCATGAGCATCTTTTCAATGGGTAAACGAAATGGCTCTTTCTCAACTAGATCGAGTATTCCTTTCTCAATAACATGAGGATTTGGTGTGCCCTCTGTCAGTGTCATAAAACTTAGTTTGCATACTTCTTCCATAAGTGGACGTTCTTCAAAAATTGGCCCGCCTTTATAAAGAAAGTAGCGTTTTTCCAAAAATGAGCTGGCACAAAGTCCCGTGCTAGTTAGTAGGATGAGAACAAGCAGAATTTTTAGCTTCTTGTTCTCCTTCATAAAGTCGCTTTGAAAATCATCGTAGTTCATTGTTTAAATCCTTTCTTTTCCTTGGTCTTTTGTTTTCACTTCTATTCCTTGCTGGTGGCGTCCGCTCATTCATGCTTGGGTTTGATGCTTTTTTACTTAATCTTCCAGAGTTGACGGGATAGTGGATGAGATCACGAGAGGGCACATCTCCTGTTATTCCATACTTTCTCTTGATTCCTTCACGATGCTCAGGAGTGATGCCGTTCCAGTATTTAGGATCAAACTGAAATGAGTTTTTCTCTCGACTATTTTCCTTATTCTTAGACTTTTGATTTCGCTGAGAATTACTGCCATTTTTATTTTGGTCGTTTGTACCTGATGGAAGTCTAGCTAACTTCATAGCTTCATCTTTCGTCAGACCAAGCTCTTGTAATCTATCTTCAAGCGGTCGATGTGGTTTGAGTGGGTTCTTTAGACCACCTTTTTTATTAAGTTCTTGCATCTTTTTAAGATCAGGATTTTCACCTTGGAGCAGTTCTTTAATTGAAGGTTCGAGCAATGCCTTGGAACTAAGTTTTCCAAGACCTCCAGAAGTTCTTGTCATTCCCGCAGCGAGCATTGGATATAACGACATGGCCTTCATACCTGAGGCCACAACGAGAGAGCCCATTTTTGAGCCAAATGAATGGATGCCGTCGCCACGAATCAGACCATAAGCAATCACTGGACTCATCAGAAGAAGTAGAGTGATGCCAAATAACCAAATAATTGTGTCGATCTTTGCGAATAGAATTTCTCCGCTTAAAACCTTTTCTTCGATGCTATTTCCAACGAGTGCCAAGATTGCAACGATCACAAAAGGCATCACAAAGCACCAGAGACTTGCTTGCACTGTTCCTTTGAGGGAATCCTTAGTCCATCCAAGAAAATAGAGAACTGCCGTTACACCAGAGAAAACATATGTAAGATGATAGACACTGGAATAGATCAGCTTTAAAAGCCAAATGAAGATTTTTGAAAGCAAGAAAAATGCAGTCGCTAAAAGATCATTAAGATTAGGCACAGCGATTGATTCAATAAAACTCCATTCTTTCTTTTCTTTAGTTTTAACCTTTGGCTCATACCACTTTTTAACAAAGAGATTTCTAGGGCTGACTTTCTTTAAGGTGTAGTTGGCCGCATCAAGAGAAACTTTTACGCCCTCTGTGTGAATTTGATAAAAAGCACTCATAAATACTGTGACTAAGAGTAACTTCTTAACAACTGCTCCAAAATTTAGCTCACCAAAATATTCAAGAATAAGGGCAATCGTAAAAACTGGTGCGATGAAGTAGGACGAGATATTCATCATCTCTTGATAAAGCTTAAAAACGCTCGTTTCTTCAATCAGGAGCATTTCTTTTAAGATGTTTGTCATCTCTTACTCCTTGTCATGTTGTAAGATTGCTCCTTTTGCATTTGCTCAAGACGTTTCTCTTCCATTTGCTCCGCTAGAAGTCGGTTTGTGGTTGAAACTTTTTCAAGAATTTCAAGTTGAGTGTTGTGCATATCGACGTTTGACTCATAGATCATGGCCGTATTCTGGGCGGTAAGTTGTGAAGCCCTGCCACTTGTTTTTGCACCTACCGATTTGTTGACCTGTGAGACTGCAATTCTTTCCTTTAGATCATTGGTTTTCTTTTGCGTCTTTACCTGTCTTTTGGTCTTGTCTTCTTCGCCCTTGATGACTGCGTACTCTTTCATAAGCTCTCGCATATCACTCATAGAGTATTTGAGTTCTCTTATGGCATAGTTAAGATCACTAAGCCCTTGGACTTCTTTCTTTGCGGCTACTGACTCCGCTAGGTAGAGAACACGCTCGGCCCTGAAATACTCATCTTGCACTAGCTCGTTATACTTTTGCATCTTCTCAGTGTATTTCTCTGCATTGCTGACGAGTTTTTCAAGTTCATTGAGCTGACTAGCTGTTGTTGTGACAAGTTCGAGAAGTACGGCCGTATCAGAACTTAAAAAGGCATGGCTTATCGAAATTGAGAACATGAGTCCAAATATTATAAATTTCATTACAGGCTCCAATGGGGATTCTTGATGCCCGTAAAATTGATAATGGCGTCTTTAAATGGAATGAATCGACCTTTATCTTCTAAGTAAAAGTCAAACTGCTGATTATCACTTTTGTCTGATGTAAAAACTTGGTACTCCAAAGCAGTAGGAACATAACGCACAGGCTTTTTAATATTTTCGGATAAGAATAAAAATTCACTGTATTCTCCTTTGATTGATTGCACAGAATCCAATAGGTTTTTGGAATGAGCGTCCAAAAACTCAGATTCTTTGAGCGATTGCTTAAATAGAAACTTGTAAAAAGTATTTTGGATGATAACTCGACCAAGTTGAGTTTCAGAGAAATCATCTAGATTTTGAGAGATGGCAACCGCAGAAGCACGATGTTTTCTAAAAGTTCTAAAACACTCGGCAATATACTGCGCATTCTTATTTAAAAGATGCCAACATTCATCAAAGATAAAAATCTTCTCTCCATCAAGATGCTTGAAATACTCAATCAAATAAATGATGAGTGGTGCTTTCATTGCATCGGGATAGTTCGTAAAATCACAATAGGTAAATTGATTAAGAGGCAAAGTTTCATCAGTAAAAAACTCTTCAATTTCTTTGAAATAATAGCCAATTCCCTTAAAGTCTTTTTCTAGATCATTAACTAACTCTTTAAATGAATTTACCCCAGTATTAGAAATAAGATTTTCAATCGCTTCAAAAAGTCGTCCTTCATCTTTCTTAGTGAACTTCTCGTCCACGGCAGCAAGAATAAATTCTTTTAGATAGCGAGTGCCTTTAAATTGAAGTGGATTAAACTTGTTTGAGAGAACTGTACCATCATGAAATTTGGCATTTTTCACAAAAGAATTGCCTAGATCAAGCACCACGGCCTTGGTTCCACGTCCAATCTCCTGCCACAAAAGCTTATTGGCGATCATGGACTTTCCTTGTCCCGTTGACCCCG
>Ga0210050_1000677_pt1 | contig 41929 bp, 27 predicted proteins | sample CryGey132114_all_FD_185463 | JGI IMG/M metagenome (GOLD analysis project Ga0210050, IMG submission 185463) | Groundwater microbial communities from aquifer - Crystal Geyser CG22_combo_CG10-13_8/21/14_all (SPAdes) (version 2) | ecosystem: Environmental > Aquatic > Deep subsurface > Groundwater ... | reverse complement strand
AGTGCATAACGCCGAACATATGCTGGCCTTGCGGCTCAATCGGGCAAACCATCAGTGGCATAGCTATTGGCAAAAAATTTCAAGCAGCGTAGATGATCAATTCACCACATCAGTTTGAATCGCACCCTTGACAAGGTCAAGCAGCGACTATCCGGTCTGCCTTGCCTAACAGCGCCTCCCGCCGTTGACCTGGTATCCCTGACCCACGCCAAAGTGATGCCCATGGTCAATGGACTGTTTACCGAGGATGAACGCCCCACCATCATGACGGCACTTGAGAAGTCCGTTGTGTTTTTGACTCCAGACAGCATTGAGTCTGTTTTACGCACAGCGACTTGGCTCAGTACCAGCTGGGATCTGGCCAATATGTACCTTCTGGAATGCCAAGCCAATCCGCTGTCACCGGATGCGCCTGAAATCGTGGGCTTAAGCGAAGAGACCACCTGCTACCTGGGTCTGGACTATTTGCGAAACTGGCGTGACGACGGGTTCGAAGACTACCTGGTGCATGAAGCAGCCCACATTTTTCACAACTGCAGGCGGGTCACCCTTGGCCTCAGTGAAACAAGCACTCAAAAGTGTTTGCTCACTATTGACTTTTCAAAGCGTGAGTTGTTTGCCTACGCATGTGAAGCTTATAGCCGCTTGCTGGTCTTGGCAGATTCTCCAAAAGACAGACGTGCCGCCTTGTCAAAACATGCCGAAGGGCCCTTGCCAGGCAAGGATGCCATGAACCAGCAGGAATATTTGGACATTTTGGCGCAAGCAGTGATCGCCAAAAATGGCTGGAAGCGCATTTTGCAAGCTTGTACACCCGCAACCAAATCACGACTCACAGCCGCTGCATAAATCAGATCAACACCTCCATGGCCAAACTCTGCCCAAGCCTTGCGCCCCATGTAGCTACCTGTGCTGGTGACTACGCTGAACTAGAACTGCTGCAAACACTGGAGCGTGGCCTGTCTGATGCCTACACCCTGTTTCACAGTGTTGACTGGTCACGTGGCGACGGTGAATATGTGCAGCATGGCGAGATCGACATCGTCGTCGTCAACCAGGCCGGTGATGTGCTGTTGCTGGAAGTAAAGGCTGGCAATGTTGACTTTCTGCCTGATGGCATATTCAAGACGTACGACGGCAAACCAAAGAACATCTCGCGCCAGATGCGCCTGCAAAAGAGTGCCATGTCGTCCCGGCTTGCCAGCGCAAATTTGCAAGTTCACCTGCATCACCTCTTGGTGCTACCGAATTTTCAGGTGCAATCTGAAACTGCCCAATGGCCCAGAGAGCAAATCATTGACAGTGATGACATTGGCAACATCGTCAGCCGTATTTCCCAACAACTCGGTGTCGGATTGCCTAATCCTGACGTGTACGCCAGGGTGCTGTCGTTTCTGGAAAACCGTTTCAAGGTGGCCCTGGATGTGTCTGCCTTGGCGGGGAATCTTCAGCAAGTTACCCGACGGCTTTCAGCGGGGCTGGCGACCTGGGTCCCGCGCATTGACACCGCATCCGGACTCATTCGGGTAATCGGCACGGCGGGTTCTGGAAAAACCCAATTGGCACTGCGCCTGCTGCGTGATGCAGACGCTGCTGGTCAGAGAGTCGCCTACCTCTGCTTCAACCGTGCGCTCGCTGACCATATCGCAACGGTAGCCCCGGTGAAGATGCCGGCTGAAACCTTTCATGAGTTCGCCTTGCATGTGGTTCGTCGCGCCGGGCATGTTGTGGACTTCAAGCAGCCACAGGCCTTTGCCACCATGGTCGCCCAATGCATGGCCTTGCTTGAACAACGCGCGCCAGATCTGGACCTGATCGTTATCGATGAAATGCAGGACATGCAGCCTGAATGGGTGCTGGCCTTATTGTCTCGGCTCAAAGCGAATGGCAAAGCTTTTTTGCTGGAAGATCCGGAACAACAACTCTACAAAGACCGAGTCGAGTTTGATTTGCCAGACGCGGTCAGCATCACTTCGCATGAAAATTTCAGGACACCGCGCGCGCTGGTGCGACTCATCAACTTGTACCAGTTGACGAACACCGAGGTTGAAGCCCTGTCACCCTACGAGGGAGAAATCCCGGACCCTATCGTTTATGACGCCCCTGAAAAAATCGTTTCCCGCACAGTGCAGGCGGTCAAGCGTTGTCTGCAACAAGGGTTCAGCCTGAACGAGATTGCGGTGGTCAGTATGCGTGGCCGGGAAAAATCTGCCCTGTTGAATCTGAACACGCTGGGCGCTTGGACCCTGAACCGATTCACTGGTGGATTTGACGAAGGCGGTGGTGCCATTTGGAGCACGGGCGGGCAATTGTTGATTGAATCTGTTCGGCGCTTCAAGGGTCAGGCAGCCGCCGCTGTGGTGTTGACGGAATGCGACATGGCAGAACTGGATGCCGTAAATAAGCGACTGCTGTTTGTGGGGCTGACGCGGGCGCGGGTGCATTTGGAGTGGGTGATTTCCTCCAGGATGGCGCAGATCCTTGCTCAAGTGATTGAGAGCTAGGCATTCAGCTGCTTGTATGAATTTTGGAAAGCAAAAAAGTCCATGCTCCGCCTCACACAAGCTCCCAATTTGGTCATGGCCACGCTTTGGGTAGATTGGCTGCGTGCCAAAGGCATCAATGCCAGCGTGCAGCGTGAATACCTGAGAAGTGCCGCTGGCGAACTTCCTCCAGATCAATGTCTGCCCGAGGTGTGGATTGATGACCCGAGCCAGGAAATGCAGGCTCGTGATCTTTTGCGCATTTTGAGGCGAACCAGACAGCGCCGGTGGCAATGCACCTGCGGTGAACTTGTCGAGGGTGGGTTTGAAGAGTGTTGGAAATGCGGAAAAATGATGCCGTCCGTCGGCTGAGTTGACGCACTATCCTGGTCAAAATGGCCACACTTTTGTGCACCTCTACAGGCACCCGCTTGTATGCCATGATCGCCTTGATGCGCAAGGTCTCATTGAAGGCCCCTTGGTGGTTTTAGAAGCACTTGAGTTGTCGGTCGTATTAAATGTACAGACGCACAACTGCATAAAGGGTCGTTAGATGCTCTACCGCAGTAAACGCAAGGCTCGTAATACAGCTTTTCATCAACTTGCAACTGAGGGGGCGTACTTCGTGAGTCAAAGTAAAAAGGGTTAAATCGATAAAGAACTTCGCCAGGCACAAGATAGTTGTTGACCTGAGCTGCAATATTTGACCTCATTACCAAATCGCCTTGCTCATGCAGAGCGCCATCTTCAGTAGCGTCATGCACGGTCGTTGTGGTCTTCCAACCATTTCCACCAGAAGGAAGCTGTAACGCGAACTCCAAGTCATGTACCTCCGCCTCAGCCAACCCACGCATGTTGAGGGAGCGTGCCTTTGCAACGAGCACCAAATTATCATCAATGATCACATCCAACTGAAGACGCTCCTTGAATGGGGCTGCCTTCCTGTCGACATTCACGACCAGATTTGCCAGAGTCCTTCTTTTATCATCAGGCATTACCTTGGGGCCTGCTCTGTGCGGAGAAACCAATTGAAATTTTCCGTGCCCGTCTGTGGGGTCCACGCAGTAAACGGTAAAACTATCTTTGCAGACTAAACCTTCGATAGGCATTTCCAACCCTGCATTGAGAAGCGGCATGTACGAATTGCGGGCAAGTGTTAGCTCAACATTTTTAGCCAAATGAAGCCTTGCTTTGTCGTACGCAACCCAAGCTGCGCCTTCAGAAATCAGTGATGAACTTCGCTCGGAGACATGGACGCGCTGTGGCCCAAACAACTCGTGCAATCGCGCCTTTACCAAAGGCATATTCACGATACCACCTGTAGCAAGACACAGGGAAACCGAGGCTGTGGAATAGCCTTCGCGTGCCAAAAGGCTTTCAATTCGACCGATCCCCTTGACAACAAGGCTCCCCACCATCCCCTCAAGGTCATCGCGCGAGAGCGTTAGATCAAGTGCAGGATCGTCAAGCTCATGAAAAAACGTCTGAACAAAGATGTTGGCGTTACTACGACCACTCAGGTCAATTTTCACTCTCTCGCACTCGTGCATCAAACGCGTCCGAGCATCTTCATGCACCTGAACATCGCCTGCATGATTTAACTTCGCACGAACACGCTTTTCGACTTCATTGCGAATTTCTTCGTCAAAAAGGTCTCCGCCCACGTCGTCTGTTCCATCATTTCCGACCTGGACCAACATGCCATCAACAACCCTGCACAGCGTCAAGTCCAAAGTACCACCGCCCCAATCGAACACCAAGACTAGCTTCCGGTCAAATTTGCGAATAGTTGCCGCGATATCCACTTGCGACCTCAAGTAACCATAAAGAGCAGCTAGTGGTTCATGGACGAACTGCACAATACTTATTCCAGCTGCACGGAAGGCGTCACGCAAAAGAGACCGACGCTTGCCTTCCATGTTCACCGGAATAGTCACGACAGCATGGTCCGCTTGAAGATTCTTCACAGTTCTTGTTCGCATGGCCTCCTGCCGAACAAACTGCACAACGTCCCTAACAATGTCGACCGGGTTGCGTTCGTTGCCGCCAACGTAAACGCTCTCTTTCCCCAGAAGTGTCTTGGGCGACCGAACCAGGTTTCCCTGTACGCCAAGTCCAGCCTTATTCATACGCTCGCGAGCTTGTCGACCTACAACAGTCTTTGAACCCTCGTAAGAGACCACAGATGGTATTGGTAGACCTTGCTCATCGTTAAAGCTGATTACACGGTCACCTTGGACAATTGAAATGAGACTATTTGTCGTCCCGAAGTCAAACCCTACAACTACCATAAATCTATCCCTCCCTAAGTTTATTTATCTCTTTTTGAAGTTCATCAACGACTCTTTCGAGCCTGTCGCGTACGACGTGAACTTTTGGTTCTGAGCCCTGAATAGCAGATAAACCAATACCCAGCTTTTCCACGTTTTCAACCAACCGCCGGAGAACTCGACTCCTCAGTTGTTCAAAGTCATCTCTAAGATGCGCAGCCTGAGTTTCAGCAGATTGGTGTAAGGTAGCAATCTCCTCGGTGGCCTTCAGCTGTAGCTTCTCAAGCGCATTCTTTGTTTCATCAAGCTCACTGCGTATTTGCTCTAGCTCGAGTTGCGTCTCTTGATGCTCTGTACGCAGCCTAGCGGCCTCAGCGCTTGCGCGAACTGCTTCATCTGCTTGGGCTACAGCGCGCCGCTTGTACTGCTCACAAGCCAATCCCACACCTTCAACCTTTTCAATGCTCGTCAAGGCGCGTAGTTTGGTGATATCACTGTCCGCGCCGCAGCCAGCGGGTGTCCAAACTGCCACGTTCAAAGCATCCGCAACATCCTCAAGCGCTAGATTCCTTGTCACTGCGAACCAAACCGCCAAGCAGTTCGTTGCGTTTACCTTCATTTCCTCTGCAGCAACCAACTTTTTAGCAGTCTTTTCCCCATCTTTCTTTTCACCAGCTTTTTCTTCAAGTTCTTCCTTCTCAAAGATCTCCTCCATAACCAACTTCAATGCCGCGTGGGGTAGTGGCGCATTTTCTAGATTTCGAATGGCCGAAGTTACTTTAGGATTTTTGAAGGCTGGATGTGAAAGCATCACCTCCATGACAAACTTTCGCAACGCCTCCTTGATTAAGGGGTAGCCCTCGATCTCACGTGATGCCAAAAGAATTTGACGAGGAACGCAAAACTGCCTGTCGGCATTGACCAATTTTTGCAGCTCGACCAACCCTTCAACGGGGATAGACAGGCTTGATGAGATATCCTGCAAAACTTTCTTTTTAAGAGCAACCCGGCGTCCCTTAAGCCCATAAGCATGGAACAGAAATTGCTCAAACGTGGAAATTTCTTGCTTCGACTTGGCCTTTGGGTTATCACCTTCGGTGCCCAATGCCTCCCCTGCAATCGACTCAACTTTGTTAGATTGATCTAACTTCACTGCGACAATTTGCTCTGCCATAGGTGGTGGACTTGAGCTTGCCATCTCGGTCAAGGGAATTGACTCACTCGGAACGTTCCGCCGGACTGGTTCAGAAAACCGAATTGCCCCAGTGGCTTTGTCTTGTATTGGGATGCGTTTATCGTCATTCATCGCTAATTTTCCGTTTAGGCAGTCTGGCAACAAGCGCCTCAGCCCAAGCTTGAGTCCTTTGGTTGCTCATAAGTTCTCGCGCAGCTCGTCGCGCACCATCAGCATCATCCTTGAACACCAAGGCCTCTGCCACCAGAATCTGTATTTTGAATTTATCGTAACCGGCAATATCCCTTTTCAGTTGCCCTTGCAGGTCGTCAAGGCAGTTGGCTAGCTCCTTTGCCCCAAGCTCGGTCCATCTCAGAATACGCAGTGTTTCGTGGTCTGTAAGCAGGTCAGTCAACGTACTGCTGTTGAACTCTCTGCGTTCAAGTTGCCATGGAAAACCTTCAAGAAGCCCAGAAAACAACACTGCTGCGTGCTCAATCTGCCCAACTGGAGCTTGTCTCTGAGCGTCTTCAAAGTGATTGAAATTGAAGGCAACAAGCGCCCGAATAATTTGCGCAAGGGAGCGCTCGTACGTCTGCAGTTCGTCTACTGCCCTGGTAAATCGATTGGGATATTCATCGAAGCTCAAAGCGGAATCTGGCGCTCGCTCTTTCGCCAGTACACCATAGAGGTACTGGCAAATTCCGTCACAGTAAAGGCTAGCCGTTTCGAACGGCTTGCAATCCTCAATGAAGCCGTCAATTGCTCGGATGGTTAAGGTACAGAACTTGGCCATCTTGAGGAAGGCAGCCTCAACTCCAGCAAGATGTTCTTCCTTGGCGATTCGAATAAGAAACTCGAATGTGGAACTCGCACCTTCGTTTGTCAATACCACTGTGACTCGGTCGTTGGTTGTGTCGGACAGTAATCGTGGCAGCTTTGATAGTGAAATTGCCACACCATTAACTGTGGCAGAGGTTACCTTGTCTGTCTGAATGTCTGTAGGTGACAGCGGTCGAGTGATTTGGAGCGTCGTCTTACCGACTTCAACTTCTCTCACAAACATCAGTGGACGCATAAACCTATGCTTCTCAAGCCGATGACTGCGCAGCTCATCTATGGATGGAAAAAACTCATTGCAAAATTGACAGGTGAAACGAATTGGTGTGGGCGCATAGACCCATTCCGTCCCAGCCGGTTCATGAAACTCCATGTAACCCGTATGCCAAAATCCCATACAACCTCCTTGTGCCGCGAGTCTATTGTTGGGATACCAGTGGACTTGACGGAACGGCGAATACGTCAATTCCAGTCTCCCGAACACGTCGATTTGCGGGGCGATGCGCCGCCAAGCCTGTGGCCGGCTTGTAGAGATCCAGACCTCGTCCAAGCTTGAAGACAACCCCGTGTCCCAGAATCAAATAGCGATCATGGAGCCCTTCAGCGCGGGTGACCGAGAGCGAAACACCATAGTTCTGAAAGAGGTCCTTTGTGTAGACATCAATGGCTCGGTCCTGATTCGATATCAAATCCAAGGAACAAAAGCCAGTTATGACTTCGATTTGTTTTGGCCTGCACACCTCTGCGATATGCAGCAGAAACTCTTTAAGGTTTCTTATCTGGTGCGACTGGGCAAGAAACGGGTCAATTAAGCAGAGTCTGAGTGCACCCTTAATCCACTTTTCATGAAATATTTTCTCGTATGGCCAGCCCGTTGCACCATCAGCCAAGCAAATTCTATTTACCGTTACCGTCGCTTCACTCTGGACTCGCTCAAACCAATTTCTATCGTCGACAGACTGGTCGAGTGGTACAAATCCGCTTTTAGTCATCGGAGACTTAGGCTCGCTATCGGGCCCCTCTAAATCGGCATCCTTTGATAGCTCAACTTTTTGCACTCTCAAAGACTGTGGTTCTTGCGCAGGCACCATGACTACTTCCCCGAGTTTCATGGACTGGTCAATGACGATGTTTTCAACTTGCAAGAGCTCCTCGGCTTGGACCAAAACATCCTTGAAGTCATTCACAATTGCAGCCACCAGCGTTTGAGCAAACTCTTTTTGACCTGCTATCAGAGCAGTAGCGGCTGCCCTAATGTTGTCTGTTGCCTGCTCAAGCAGTAAGTGGACCTCATCCAAGGCATCTCTCGGAGCGCCTTCGGCTTCAATTACAAGAAAACCACTAAAGTCAGCTGCCCGACCACGTAAATGCTCTTCCAATGCTTCGGCAAGTAAACCTTTGACTTCACGATAAAAGTCACGTACCTCTGAATCCTGTGACTTGGTTGTGCCCGTCCCCCATATGTCAGCGACCTTCTTGCGCCGCTCATCAATGCGCTCGGAAACATCATCGGTAACAAAATCTTCAAGCAATGCGCTGACTCGTAACTCCTCGGTCGAAATCAACTCCTGAGCACTTTGCAGTGAGCGTTCTAAGGATTCATGCAGTTTGGCTGTGACATCAAACGGCAATGAGGCACCAATTTGCAGGGACTCAGAAATCTGAGCTCCTTCTTTCGAAAGTGTATTGAGGTGCACTTCAAAACTTTTTGTGAAATCCGCGAAGGACTCCGTGTACTCTCCCAACATCTGCTGCACCTTGGGAAATATCCTGTTGGCGACCTTGTTCTGGAAATCATGCATGTACCCCCAGTACCCAGAACGACGTGACCGCCAATGACGACCGACATCGTTGAGCTCAAAGTAACCAATCTGCTGCTCTGCGAGCAAAGCGATGTTTTCAATCAAAGTCCCGTGTTGTGCACGTCTTTGCTCCAAACGGTCTCCGAGAAGCGTCACTTGCTGTTTGACGGAGCCCTCAAACCGTACGCTAGCCGCTCCAAATTCTTCACGAAAGGTGCTGAGCTTTTGCTCGGCCACCTCCTTGTCCTTAATGTCCCGGATTGCAATTAATTTGGTCTGAAGCACAGACTGCAAGTCAAGCAAATTGCTTCGAGCGCCAAGAGAAATGTTTTGAGCAGTGAGCGCCAGACGGGACTCGGTAGAAAGCAGCCGCAACAATTGGGTTTTGAGCTTTTCAACACCGCCTGGGTCACCAGCGTCAATTGCATACGGCACAGGTTTGTTTGCCTTCCAGTCTCTATGCAGTACGGCAGACGTGAATGCAATCTCCACATTGCCAAGTTGCTCCCTGTAGCGTCGCATTGCGGGCGAGTCGTCCTGACTGAGGTCATTCAGGGTTGCTGAGACCTCCCGTGCAATACGAACTCTCTCACGCTCAATTCGTTTTACAAGCGTCTCGGGCTCTTCGTCATTATCTTCAGCCGTGCGAACGTGCTTACCGTAGGTCAAATCAACCTGCGTGATGACAACAATCAACTGCTTGACTGTTCCTTTGCGCAATAGAGAAAGCAGGAAGTCTTTCTCTGACTGTCCATAGGCTTCACCGGACTGTGTAAGGAAAAGAACTGCGTCCACGTCCTCAACCGTCTTTTCTGTCAGGCTAACCCTGAAACGCTCGGTGTCGTCCAGCCCGGGGGTGTCAATGAGCAGAACTCCCTCATCAAGAATTTCGGCTGGGGACGAAATTTCAATGGTTTGAACCAAGCAATGGTGAGGCTTGGCCCCCGACGTGAATTCCTTCAATTTCCGGCGAAATTCCGTCTCGGATTTTTTCGTCCCATCAGCAACCAGTTCGATTTCAAGATTGAAGCCGCCGGGCCTTACATACTTTTGTTCAATCGCCTTGAGATCAAATGCTTCCTCAAAGGTGCCATCTTTTGCTTTTTTGGGTTTCCCGAAACTCTCCCACAACTTCACCCGGTGGGCATCAATGTGTTTCGGGTCTTCAGCGTATAAGTTCTTGAGCTTTGCCCAGTTCTCCTGCGCCGTGAAATGTACAGTGGCAACAACCTTGGTGCCATGCTTGAACGTGGTAATCGCGGCTGTTTCAGGGTTGGTGTCCTCGTTCGCCAACTTGGCGCCAAGAAGCTCATTGACGAAGGAAGACTTGCCTGTCTTGAAGCGTCCAACGACCGCTACTTTGTAGTCATTTGGAAGTTCTTGCGTTTTCAGTAGGTCCCCAATTGAATCGGCAGTTCTTTTGCATTCCTTACCAATTTGGGCAATCTCTACGTCTGACCGCTTCAGCAAAACCTCCCTGACTTGCGTTAGATGTCGCGAAAGTTCTCGAATGTCATCTCTAAGTTGCTTAGGTTTCTTCATTCCCCCCCCTTTTTTTTAAACGGACACCTGTTGGAATCGGCATAGCGACCAACATTTTCGGCTATGTCTCCCGCTGAATTCTGTTCTTGTCTGACATGCCATCACCGCAGACAGCTGCATGCTGTGACGCAGCCATAAGCTTGAACAGTCCATCGATGATCTCCCAATTACCAACTTCAACTCGCCATGAAGCCTTCCAGTTGGCTGCGAAGACTGACTTTGCTCCATCCCATTCAAGTGGTAATCATTTTACAACGCATAATGCATCTTTTAAAGTAATTTAAATTATTTTAGTGCAACTCATATACTATGCGCAATAATGCCGACAGACCACTAGCCGTACGAACTAGCCATCAGAATGTTGAACGACCAAATTGCCAAGTTAACCCAGCCACAGCGTGACCGGCTCGCCTTTGTGGAACTGCGTGTGCACTTTATCGGCGAGATTCGCCGACAGGATCTAGTGTCACGTTTTGGCATACAGTCTGCAGCAGCAACAAGGGACCTGGCGCTCTACAAAGAGATCGCTCCCGGCAACATTGATTACGACTCTAAAGGAAAATCCTACGTCACCGGCAACGACTTCCAGCCGGTGTTTAATTACCCACCTGAGCGTGTGCTGGCATGGCTATCCCAGGGCTTTGGCGATGGAGAGCCATCCAAACTAAAAGCTTGGATTGCGAGCGATATTCCTTCGCGCCTATCGCAACCAGATCTGACAACACTCGGCTTTGTGACCCGGGCTATACATCAGCAATGCCCGCTGCGTGTCCAGTACCACTCGATCTCCAACGGCCTATCAGACCGGGAGCTCATCCCTTTTGCGCTCATTGATAACGGTCTGCGCTGGCATGTCCGAGGGTTTGACCGCAAGTCACAGGAATTTCGCGACTTCGTCATCACCAGGATCAAACATCCAATCGTTTTAAAAGGTGCGCCAGTTCACGCACAGGAACGTTGCGACAAAGACATACAGTGGACTCGCATCGTGGAGTTGGAATTGGTACCGCACCCAGATCAACCCCGTCCAGAGATCACGGAGATGGACTACAACATGGACGGCGGCGTCTTGAAAGTAAATCTGCGGGCAGCCACTGCTGGTTACATCTTGCGTCAGTGGAGTGTTGACTGCTCACCCGACCACAGCCTGCGTGGTCATGAGCATCGGCTCTGGTTAAGAGATCACCTGGCCCTTTACGGCGTGAAAAACGCACTGCTAGCGCCCGGATATCGGCAGCCAGAAAAAGATAAGGGAGAGCAATAAAGTGGAATACAACGCAAAACGCGCTCTGGAACTGCTTCGGATCGGCTCAGGGCGAGCCGATGCGACCTTCCGCGAGGGTCAAGAAGAGGCAATCCGCCATATTGTTGCGGGAAAAGGGCGTTTGCTCGTTGTTCAAAAAACAGGCTGGGGTAAAAGCTTCGTTTACTTTGTTGCCACTAAACTCTTGCGTGAAGACGGCCATGGCCCCGCGCTGTTGATATCGCCGTTGCTCGCACTAATGCGAAATCAAATTGCAGCGGCACAAAGGATGGGAGTCCGCGCTGCCACGATCAATTCCGACAACGTGGACGACTGGACACAAGTTGAGACCAAGCTCGCCAACGGAGAAATCGATATTCTCTTGATCTCTCCTGAGCGACTTGCAAACGAACGCTTTCGCACGCAGGTCCTGGCAGGCATTGCCGAAAAGATTTCGATGCTGGTTATTGACGAGGCGCATTGCATTTCCGACTGGGGTCATGACTTCCGCCCCCACTATCGCCTGCTGGAACGGATTGTCAAAACACTTCCACCGAATCTGAGACTTCTCGCCACCACGGCAACAGCAAACAACAGAGTGATGGAAGATCTTGCGGTCGTGCTCGGTCCTAAGCTGGATGTCTCGCGTGGGGATTTAAATCGAACAACCCTTTCTTTGCAGACCATCAGGATGCCCAGCCAAGCAGAACGATTGGCATGGATTGCAGAGCAACTGGAAAATCTTCAAGGCCATGGCATCATTTACACGTTGACCGTTCGCGATGCCAACCAAGTCGCTGAATGGCTCAAGATCCGTGGCTTCAACGTCGAGGCCTATACAGGTGAAACTGGTGACCGCCGAGAAGCGCTGGAGCAAGCGCTACTCAACAACGAGGTCAAGGCTCTGGTCGCGACAACCGCGTTGGGCATGGGTTATGACAAGCCTGACCTGGCGTTCGTCATCCATTACCAAATGCCTGGTTCCGTCGTCGCCTACTACCAGCAAGTCGGTCGCGCCGGACGCGCACTGGAGTCTGCCTATGGTGTGCTACTCAGCGGCCAGGAAGAGCAAGACATTACCGATTGGTTTATTCGAAGTGCATTCCCCACCCGACAGGAAGTTGCTGAAGTTTTAGGTGCTCTTGAAGCAGAAGCAAACGGCTTGTCCGTCCCTGAATTGCTCAGTCGCGTTAACCTGAGCAAGGGACGCATCGAGAAGACCATTGCGCTTCTGTCTCTTGAAGCACCTGCGCCGATTGCAAAACAAGGAACCAAGTGGCAGCTCACAGCAGCCACACTAAGCGAAGGCTTCTGGGAACGAGCAGAACGACTCACTGCTTTACGGAGAGATGAACATCAACAGATGCAGGATTACGTCAGACTGCCCTTTGGTGATCACATGGGCTTTCTTATAGGTGCACTTGATGGTGATCCGACAGTTGTCACACCACCACTTCTTCCACCACTTCCTACCAGTGTGAACGATGCGTTGGTTCTGGATGCAATCGCATTTCTGCGGCGTACCAGTCTGCCCATCGAACCTCGAAAGAAGTGGCCTGACGGGGGAATGCCTCACTATGGCGTTAAGGGACCCATTCCCGTAACCCACCAAGCGCAACCCGGCAAAGCCCTGTGCGTTTGGGGCGACGCTGGCTGGGGCGGCTTGGTCAGGCAGGGCAAGTATCACGATGGCAAGTTTGCGGACGACCTGGTCGGGGCATGCGTAAAGATGATTCGCGAATGGAGCCCTCTGCCAAAGCCGACCTGGGTGACATGCGTACCATCCCTACGGCATCCCGATCTCGTGCCTAATTTCTCGAAACGTTTAGCGGCCGCTCTGGGGTTGCCGTTTCATTTGGTAATTGAAAAAACAGACGATCGACCCGAGCAGAAAACAATGGCGAACAGTACACAGCAGGCGCGCAACATCGACGGCTCGCTTGCCCTCAACGGTCATCCGGTACCGCATGGTCCGGTGATCTTGGTCGACGACATGGTGGACTCACGCTGGACACTCACTGTTGCCGCTTGGCTCTTGCGAAAAAGCGGTAGCGGCGAAGTCTGGCCGATGGCCTTGTCCCAAACAGGGCACGACGAATGATGCCTTCCTTGTCACAGAACACCCAAGCGATCCTGCTTTTAACGGCACCATTGATTGCTGGACGCGGTAGTTCGTCCTCGGAACTGTTGACTCCAGGCGAATACAAGCGACTTGCTCGCCATTTGCGTGAAATTCAGCGTCAGCCAGCAGATCTCATTGCACCAGATGCATCCGAACTTTTGCGAGCCTGTCAGCCAGTTATTGAAGAAGCCAGGTTGCAACGCCTACTGGGACGAGGCTTCCTTTTGAGCCAAGTCATCGAACGGTGGCAAGCGCGCGCCATTTGGGTGATTAGCCGTGCAGATGAGCAATATCCCCGACGCTTGAAGGCGCGTCTGCGGGAAGATTCACCTGCTGTGCTCTATGGTTGTGGCGACATCGGTTTGCTTGACTCCGGGGGAATGGCCGTCGTTGGGTCGCGTCATGTGGACGAATCGCTGATCGACTACACCATGGCCGTGGGCAAACTTGCCGCGCGAGCACACAGGACATTAGTCTCTGGTGGTGCTAAAGGTATCGACCAAGCAGCAATGCGTGGCGCGCTGGAGGCTGGTGGCAAGGTCAGTGGCGTACTCGCAGATAGCCTTGAAAGGGCAACCATGAATCGCGAGAACCGTAACTTGCTGCTCGATGGTCAGTTGGTGTTGATTTCACCCTACGACCCCAGCGCTGGTTTCAACGTTGGCAACGCCATGCAGCGAAACAAGCTCATCTATGCGCTGGCGGATGCATCTCTGGTTGTCAGCTCTGACCTGAACAAAGGGGGCACTTGGACTGGCGCGGTAGAACAGCTCGACAAGCTCAAGTTCGTGCCCGTTTATGTGCGATCGACGGGAGAGTCGTCAGTGGGTCTGGATGCTCTGCGCGGCAAGGGAGCAATTCCATGGCCAAACCCTCAAGACGCTGACGCGTTTGAAGGCGTGTTCGACGCGGGGGCACCTGTTCCAGCGCAAGCACCAAAGCCAGAGCCATCGCTATTTTCTGGTGATGCTCCGACCGAAGCCGTGAAGACGCCCCCCGTTGCCGCCGACAATCCTCCAGCAATTGATGTGGCAAATGAGCCAACGCAGCCACAAGTTTCTGCACCCGATGCCGAGCCGGTTGAGTGCGTAACTGAGACAGTACCAACGGTTGCTGAAACGCCCGAGGCCAAGCCCCAAGATACCGACCCGCTAGTTGCACAAGCATCAACACCTGCAGATACGCTGTTTGCAGCAGTCCGCGATGTGATACTGCTGCTACTCAAGGTCCCAATGAAAGACGCCGAGGTGGCAACTGCGCTGGACATCTCCAATGCACAAGCCAAAGCGTGGTTGTTGCGTCTCCTCGACGAAGGTGTCATTGAGAAGCAAAAGAAGCCTGCGGGTTACATCCTCAAGCAGTCCAGCCTTTTTGAGTGACCACGATGACGTATTGGCGCTTTGAACTTGTGCGGCTCCCTTTTAATTGCTCTTTGAGCGGGGAGCGCGCATGATCGAAAAATTGGAGCGGATAGTTGATGAAGTTGGGGCACTGCACAGCAAACTCATCTTGATCATCGGTGAGCCGGGTACCGGTAAGACGGGGTTGCTGCGCGCTCTGGCAAAAAACCGGGGCGTCACGGTGCTAAGCGTCGGCTCCGAATTAGGTAATCAGCTCTCGGTAGTTCCCCAAAGACAGCGTCATTTGCAAACCACGACGATCCTGCGTGAACTGGCAGAGCAACATGCCAATGGCGATTTGCTTTTGATGGACAACATTGAACTCTTATTTGACCGTTCGCTCCAGCTCGATCCAATCGACCTGTTGAAAAGGCACGCGCATGTCAAGCGCGTGGTGGCTGTCTGGCCTGGCGACTTACGCGATGGTCGGCTCACTTATGCGGAAATGGGGCATCCAGAGCATCAGGACTACGGCCTCGCAGGCTTGGTCCCCTTTGTAATTTAGTATTTTGTAACAGGGAGGAAAGAAAAATATGCGCTACAGCGATCTCATCCAATTCGAACCAATCGAATCTGTCATTCAACTGCTGGACGCCAACAGGCCAGACGAGGCCAAAAAGCTGGTGGCCACCTATGTCATGTCAGACGACATGGCCGAGCGGATCGCCAAGCAGATGATCCCGCAGCTCTCCTTTGACGAATCAGTCGACCACATGGGCGTTCTGGTGGTCGGCAACTATGGCACGGGTAAGTCCCATTTGATGTCGGTCTTGTCACTGGTGGCTGAAGACGCGGCTTACTTGCCAATGATCCGTCATCCCAAGGTTGCGACGGCGGCAGAAAAAATCGCTGGCAAATTCAAGGTTCACCGCATCGAAATCTCCAGCCAGATGTCGCTGCGGGACATTATTACCCAGGAACTTGAAGGCTTCCTTGAAAAACAAGGCGTGAACTACTCGTTTCCGGCTGCGGACAAGGTGGTCAACAACAAGGCTGCGTTCGAGGAAATGATGGCTGCGTTCGCTGAGGTTCACCCCAACCACGGCGTACTGTTGGTGGTTGACGAGTTTCTGGATTACCTGCGGTCTCGCAAAGATCACGATCTGGTGCTGGACCTGTCTTTCCTGCGTGAAATCGGCGAGGTCACCAAGCATCTGCGGTTCCGCTTTGTGGCGGGTGTCCAAGAGGCCATCTTCGACAGCAACCGTTTCCAGCATGTCACCGACAGCCTGCGACGTGTCAAAGATCGATTCACGCAAGTATTGCTGGCCCGGCAGGACGTCAGTTTCGTGGTCGCAGAACGCCTGCTTAAAAAGACTGCCGACCAGCAGAACAAGATTCGCACTTACCTGACCAAGTATGCCAAGTTCTACAGCTCAATGAACGAGCGCATGGACGAGTACGTTCGTCTGTTTCCGGTGCACCCCGAGTACATCGGCACTTTCGAACGACTGATCTTTACCGAAAAACGCGGTGCGCTGGTGACCTTGCGCGACCAAATTCAAGCTGTCTTGAATGACGAAGTCCCTAATGACCGCCCAGGCCTCATCGGCTATGACAAGTTTTGGGAGACAGTGACCTCAAATTCAGTGCTCCGCTCAGACCCCAGCATTGGACCGGTCTTAAAGGTGTCGGAGGTGTTGACCGAGCGCGTCCTCAAAGCGTTCTCTCGCCCACCCTATAAAGCCATGGCGCAGCGCGTGATCGCAGGGCTTTCTGTTCACCGACTCACCACCGGTGGTGACATCTACGTGCCAGTCGGGCCAACAGCCGCAGAATTGCGTGACACCCTCTGCCTGTACCAACCTGGCATTGAAGAGTTGGGTGGCGATCCTGCAGATGATCTGCTCACCGCCGTTCAGACCACCTTGCGGGAGATCGTCAAGACGGTCAACGGCCAGTTCATCTCCAAAGCGCCGGACACCGAGCAGTATTACCTCGACCTCAAGAAAGATGTCGACTACGACGCTCAGATCGAAAAGCGCGCTGAAGCCCTGTCCGACGATGCGCTGGACCGCGCCTACTACGGTGCCATCAAGCAGCTGATGGAGCGCACCGACGAGAGCACCTACGTTACCGGGCATCAGATTTGGCAGTACCAGATCGAGTGGCAAGACCGCCGCGTCGAACGCAACGGCTACCTATTCTTCGGTGCGCCAAACGATCGGCCCACCGCCCAGCCTGAGCGCGACTTTTACGTTTACTTCATTCAGCCGTTCGAGCCACCTCGTTTCCGCGATGAGAACAAGTCGGATGAGGTATTCATCCGGCTCAAGGGCCTAGACGACGCAATCAAGCGCCATCTCGCTTTTTACGCGGCGGCGCAAGACCTTGCTTCGACGGCCAGCGGCGGTGCAAAGGCGACGTACATCGATAAAACCAAGGAAGCCTTGAAAGACATGAGCAAGTGGCTCCAGGAAAAGCAGATGACTGCCTTTGAGGTCACGTACCAGGGCAAATCCAAAACACTGCAGGACTGGGCCAAAGGGGTCAACATCCGAGACCGACTGCGTTTGGGATCTGATGAGCGCGCGAACTTTCGCGACATCGTCAACGTCGTCTCCGGCCTTGCACTCAATCAACAGTTCGCCGAAGTTTCTCCGGAATATCCGACATTTACTGTGCTAGTGACAGAGTCAAACCGCAAGCTATTAATTGGCAACGCGCTGAAGGCATTGGCTGGTGGTACACGAACCAAAGACGCAAGCGCGGTGCTCGACGCCCTGGAAATGTTGGATGGCGACCGCATAGAGCCAGGCCGGTCACGGTACGCACAAGAGGTTCTGAGTCGACTGAAATCGAAGGGCCACGGCCAGGTTTTAAACCGCGTTGAGCTCTTAAATGGCCAAACCGATGTGGAATATTTCAACCCGGTGAAGTTCCGGCTTGAGCCGGACCTCTTGGTCGCGGTACTGGGCGGTTTGGTTTATTCCGGCGATATCGTGCTCGCGATCACCGGGGACCGAATCGACTCCGGCAAGATCACTCTGCTGGCGGAACGTAACCTTGAAGACCTCAAGCAGTTCAAGCACGTGGAGGCCCCAAAGGAAATCAATGTTGCCGTTCTGCGCTCTTTGTTTGAGCTGCTGGGCTTGTCCCCTGGCCTGGCACAACTGGCAACCCAAGGCTCGGAAGAGCCGGTCAAACAGTTGCTCGAGGCAGTTTCAAAGCTGGTCAACCGCGTCCTGGCTGCTGGGACCGACCTGCAAAACAAACTCTCATTCTGGGGCAAGCCTCTGCTCACAGATGATGAAATTCAAAATTGGCGAACCCGTCTTGAAACTCTCAAAACTTTCACAGAGGGACTGACACCCTACAACACGGTCGGTAAACTGAAAAACCTGCGCATCGGGTCGGATGACATTGATGCCCAGAAAAAGAACCTCGAAGTTCTTGCGGCAGTAGAAAAGTTGCTTGAACTGATCACCGAACTGGGTGCGACTGCCTCGTATCTGTCCCAGGCTGAGTTGGTTCTGGCAAGCGATCATGCTTGGGTCAAGCAGGCGCAAAACGCCCGCATAGACATGCTGGAAAAACTGGCGCGAGACCGCACCGCCCAGCACGCCGCTGAGTACCGGCAGACCCTTACACAGCTCAAAAAAGACTTCGTCAAAGCCTACATCGCCCAACACAGCAAGGCACGCCTCGGTGTGGCAGAAGACAAAACCAAATCTGCACTCCGCAAAGATTCTCGACTTGTCGCTATGCGGGCCTTGGCTGGGATTTCCCTCATGCCCACTAGCCAACTGACGGCCTTCGATGACAAACTGGACAAACTCAAGAGTTGCGCATCCCTGGTGGACTCTGAACTTGCCTCCAGCCCCTACTGCCCGCATTGCAGCTTCCGCCCGGCCAACGAACAAGGCGACTTCCTTCCGGCTGCCAACGTTTTGAACCAATTGGATCAAGAGTTGGACGGACTGTTGGATGGCTGGCAACAGACTCTGCTAGAAAACCTGGACGACCCTTTCATCAAGGCCAACCTTGACTTGCTCAAAGCTGCCGCACGCGATTTAATCAAGAAATTTGTCTCGTCTAAGAAACTGCCGGATCCCGTGCCACCCGACTTTGTGAGTGCGGTCCAGGAAGCGCTTTCTGGGTTGGAGAAAATTGGCGTGTCTGCCGACGACATCAAAAAGGCATTGCTGCAAGGCGGGTCGCCTGCCTCCCCGGATGAACTTCGCAAACGATTCGAGTCATTTTTGATGGACCGATGCAAAGGCAAGGACTCGGACAAGCTGCGCTTTGTGGTGGATTAAGCCCATGGCTGCATCCACTGCACCCAAACGCCTGCAAAGCTGGATCCCACCGGATTTTGCGTGGACGGTATCGCCGGATGTCTTTTGCATCGACGTGCCACTCAGCGACCCAGATGTCATTGAGTTCGTGTCGACTGGAGTTCTCGAAGTCACTGTCTATGGAACCAAGGTCATAGCGCGCTTAACAGCTCGAATTCGAAGCGGTGACGGTCTCAAACTCAGGGGGCAACTGGAACAAGCCGTTTGGTCCCAAGCCAAGCTCAAACCCACCAGTGTGCGTATCAAGGGCAGCACCAAGGTTGTAGCCTATTGCCACGGCGTGTTCTTGCTGCCGGATGGAAAGAATTTGTGCGTGGTGGTGGGGCGATCAAAACCCGTTGCTCCGTCTGCTTGGATATCGTCTGTGCTTAAGGCCGAAGCAGATGCGATGTTGGCGGCACACCGGTTGAAAGTCGCCGAATTTGACGAAAGCATCAGGCTTAAGAAGCAGGACAACGATGACTTTTACACGCGCCACAACGACTTGAAGAAGTTCGAAGGGTTGGCCAATGCGCAGGTGGCGATGGAGAGTTTCTATCAGCGTCCAGTTGTTACCGCTGAGCCGCTGTTGCAATTGTTGCCACACGCAGTGACGTTTGGTGTGCAATCTTCTAGCCCGCCAGAAAAGGTCGCACGGTCGGCGGTAGCGGCAATCGCCGGTTCTGGATGCTTGCCCTCTCGTGATGGGACCTATTCAGGCATTCTGACCGGTCCTCAAGGTCGCAACGCCCAGGTAATCGTCACATGGGAACCCCACCTTGGCCCACCTTCTTACCCAGAGATCAGATGGGCTGCTCAACGTCGCTTGCCAAGCGCCTTTGCCTCACCAAGATCGGAAGTGCCTGGGCGACCAGAGTTTGAACATCAAGTTCAGTCCTCTGGAGATTCTGCTCAAGTTGAATTGGGATCCCCAGGCGCATGGGATTTTGCCGAAGCCTTCGACGGCATGGAGATCTTTCCTTTTGACTTTCAGGAACGCGTCAAGGAAAGCCGCAAAGACAGGAAGACGCATGGCTTCGAAGCCATTGCATGGTATCAACCGTACCACGTATGGACTGAAGAGACATGGGGCATCTACTTTGATGCAAAGAAGCTGGATGACCTTGCATGCAGCCTCATTGATGATTTCAAGACGAATCGCGTACATGGTGGTTCACATAGCCTTGCCGCACTGCTCGCCTTTGGCCTAGTCTACGCACACGAACTGTTCCACGCCAAGGTTGAGGCTGCTCTGTCGTGGCAAGAAATCAACGCCCTGCAACCACGGCACCAACGGTATAACAAAAACGTGTACCAGGCCCTGCGAGAGACACCTGAATGGCTAGAAGAAGCCCTTGCCAACTGGTCTGCGTGGGACTGGTTCAAAACACAAGACATCCAAGCGGTGATCAATCGCATGTCGTCCAACGCAGATTGTTTGGACCGGGTTGTCGAGGCATCGCTGGACCTTTCGCCGCCTGGGTACCAGGAATGGCGCCTGGGCCGTCAGCCGGGCACTTGGCGCGCGTTTGCCAACCAACTTAGCAGCGGCAAACCCAAGATCTCTCCACCAGGCATTGGAATGCCGATTGAAAGTGTGCTTACGGGTCCTCTGTCGTACGATTTTCTGGCGACAGACATACCAGTGCGTTTTGCTGGCCAGGGCATCATCGCGGACCGCCTGCAAAGCCACCCAGCCACCTTCAATGTGCCCCAACGCCGTGAAATGGAACGCGCCCTTAGGCACTTTAGGCATAGCCTGGATGCCTCAGGTGGTAAAGGTGGCCACCAGAAATGGACGGGGCCGGACCATCGTGCCTTCATTCTTCCAACGCGAGATCCCGTGAGTCCTGGCGTCTTCAAGACTTTCCTGCACCATGTGGGAATCGATAAGGCAACCTACGTGCGACAAGTGCGCCCAAACCTCTAATCATCGGATACGACCTTATGACAGACCTCTTTTCCAGATCTCAGCAAGCGTTAGGGCCAGTTGAATGCCTGGGCATAAAGTTCCCAAACGATCTCGCTAGACGTGATCATTTCGCTAAGTTACTAGCTGAAAAACTCAAAGACACCTCATTTCGAAAGCTCAAAGGTTTTCCTGCTGGAACGGATAAAGACATCTTGGCACTGTCCGATCCACCGTACTACACAGCATGTCCAAATCCATTTATTGCTGACTTCGTTCGCTTTTTTGGAAAGCCATACGACCCTTCAGTTACTTATGCCAAAGAGCCATTCGCAGCTGACGTTAGTGAGGGGAAAAACGACCCGATCTACAACGCGCATAGCTATCACACCAAGGTGCCGCACAAAGCCATCATGCGATACGTTGAACACTACACCAAAGCTGGTGACGTGATTCTGGATGGATTCTGTGGTACCGGAATGACCGGTGTGGCAACCGCACACCTTGGACATGGCAGAAGCGCCGTACTGATTGACCTGTCCCCGATAGCAACGTTTATCGCACGAAACTTAAATGGATCGCTTGATGCCATTGCATTTTCTGACGCGGCGAAAAAACTTGTAACGAATCTTCAGGCAACAAAGGGGAACATATATCGCACAAATCACACAGGATGGAAAGTACGAGATCGAAAGTCAGTTGCCCATAAGCAATACAGAAACTCAGGACCGGCAAGCGGTGAAGTTGAATTTGTACTTTACTCTGACGTTGTTGTGTGCCCAAACTGTGGTTCACAGCATCCCTTCTATTCGATTGCGGTTGATGAAATAGAGGACTCGCTTCGCACATCAATTAAGTGCCCATCATGTGGCCTCGTAGCCAAAGAATCAGCTTGGGAAGCTAGCTACGAGACATTGATGGATCCCCTCCTCAAAGTGCCCCACAAGCAGGCCAAGGCAGTTCCTGTATTAATCAATTACACAGTCGGAACAAGCAGATTTGAGAAATTGCCTGACGATGACGATCTAGCGGCAATTCGAGATGCAAGCGAAAAGATGAGCGAAGTAAATTTTCCGCTTGCACCACTGATTCAGGGGAAGGAAACCCAGCGCAACGTCCCAAGGGGAATAACTCACCTACATCATTTTTTCACTCCGAGAGAGATGTATTCGGTCGCACTGCTTCTGGATGGCATTAGAGAAATTGCCAACCCCTCAATAAAAGATGCATTGCTTTTCTCATTAACGGCATGTTTACCATACGCCTCCAGAATGAGAAGATTTCGGGCCGACCGCAAGGGCGGAGGACCTTTATCGGGCACTCTATACGTTGGATCGCTTATTACGCCTCCAAATGTTTTTAAGTCATTTCTTCGTAACGCGGAGACGATCGCGTCAAGCTTGTCTTACCAAAGAACAACTCCTAGAAACAACGTAATCTCCACACAGAGTTCGACTGAACTACACGGCATCCCCGACAAATCAATTGACTATGTATTTGTAGACCCGCCATTCGGTAGCAACTTTGACTACTCGGAACTCAATTTCTTTTGGGAAGCGTTGCTCCAGGTAATTACAAGCCAATCAGCTGAGGCAATCGTAAGTTCAGTACAGGACAAAGCCCTTGATGAGTATCGAGGTCTGCTTACACAGAGTTTCAAGGACTTCTTTCGTGTATTGAAACCTGGCCGATGGATGACTGTTGAGTTTTCAAACACCCAGGCTTCGGTCTGGAACTCCATTCAATCTGCGCTGCAAGAAGCTGGGTTCGTTGTTGCCAACGTATCGGCGCTTGACAAAAAACAGGGAAGCTTCAAGGCGGTTATGACCACGACAGCGGTCAAACAGGATCTCGTTATATCAGCGTATAAACCGAATGGTGGCCTTGAAGACCGTTTCAAGAACTCCGGTGGAAATGAAGATTCCGCGTGGGATTTCGTCAGAACACACCTTAGCTATTTACCTACTGTAAAGATGAAACTCTCGTCTTTAGAGTTTATTGCAGAGCGTGACCCTCGAATAATCTTTGACCGAATGGTTTCATGGTTCGTACGTCACAGCGTTCCGGTTCCAATGTCCACTCAAGAATTTCAAGCTGGCTTATCGCAGCGATTCGTTGAAAGAGATGGAATGATTTTCTTGCCAGAACAAGTAGCTGCATACGACAAGAAACGCGCTTCGGTGGAACAGGCGCCACAAATGGAGATGTTTGTTTCTGATGAACGAAGCGCAATCGATTGGTTGGCAGATTTCCTTAAGCATCGACCTTCGACGTATCAGGAAATTCATCCGGAGTTCATAAGTCAACTTGGAGCAGGTTGGAAGAAACATGAGTCGAGACCTGAGCTTTCGTCCCTACTTGAAAACAACTTCCTGCAGTACAACGGCACTGGAGATGTGCCAAGTCAAATCCATAGCTATTTGTCAAGCAACCACAAGGATCTTCGAAGTCTTGAAAAGGGCAATCCACAACTTGTGGCAAAGGCCATGGACAGGTGGTACACACCAGACCCAAATAAGGCGCAAGACTTGGAAAAGAAGCGAGAAAAGGCACTGCTTAAGGAATTCGAGGGATATCAATCATCGTCCAACAGAAAGCTAAAAGAGTTTCGGTTGGAGGTACTGCGTGCTGGCTTCAAGTCTGCGTGGAGTGCCAAAGACTACAAGTCTATTATTGCAATTGCGCAGAAGATCCCAGAAGAAGCACTTCAAGAAGACGAGAAGTTGCTACTCTGGTATGACCAGGCGTTAACACGCACGGAGGCCGGAGCCTGATGGAGGAATTCGGCCACACTTTAGCTGGTCATTCCGTCGGTGCCTGGTGCTGGCATGCCCGTCACTCTACGCCCTGCCGCGTGGTGGACAGGCAAGACATGTGGGGCGAGACCACATATCGGGTTTGGCTGCCGACCAAAGATGCTGTCGTGCGTGCACGGTCGCAAGACCTAACTCGGCTGGACAGTATTCAGCCTTCAGCAGATAGTGTTCTTCACACCGCTGCTGCTGCAAAGCTGCTGGACGCGATGCAAGACAACTTGTTGCTGGCACCTATTCAGTCCACCGTGGTCCCGTTGCCCCATCAGCTCTACGCGCTCAACCGAGCCATGAGCCAGCATCGCATTCGCTACCTGCTGGCAGATGAAGTGGGCTTGGGAAAAACGATCGAAGCGGGATTGATCCTTCGTGAACTAAAGCTTCGAGGCATGGCCCGACGGGTGCTGGTGGTTGCGCCGAAGGGCTTGGTTCGCCAATGGCAGGCGGAAATGCGACTGCACTTCGGCGAGAAGCTGCAATATATTGACCCGGCAGAGCTTGCTGCGTTTCGGCAATGGCGCAACGATGAAGAAAACCTCTGGCGCCTGCACGACCAGGTGATCTGTTCACTGGATTCGGTGAAGCCAATCGAAAGCCGGAAAGGTTGGAGCCTGGAGCAACTGAGCAACTACAACCGGGAACGTTTTGAAGATCTGATTTCAGCTTCATGGGACTTGGTGATCATTGACGAGTCGCACCGCATGGGCGGCAGTACTGATCAGGTGGCTCGCTACAAATTGGGTGCGGCCCTGGCCGAGGCGGCACCCTACCTGCTGTTGCTATCAGCTACGCCGCACCAGGGCAAGACGGATCAGTTTTTGCGCCTGATGCAGTTGATTGACCGGGACTCCTTCCCTGATGAGGGCAGCGTGAGCCGAGATCGGGTACGACCATTCGTCATCCGCACAGAGAAGCGCAATGCCATAGATGCCGAAGGGCAACCGCTGTTCAAGCCTCGGATTACGAGGCTTCAACCCGTCGCCTGGCAGTCTCGCCACGGGGCCCAGCAACGCTTGTACGAGGCCGTCACCGACTATGTGCGGAACGGATACAACCAGGCGCTGGCAGCCAAGCAGCGCCACATCGGCTTTTTGATGATACTGATGCAGCGGCTTGTCACGTCCAGCACCGCTGCTATACGGACAACCTTGGAGAAGCGACAAGCGTTGCTCAACGAACCCCAGCCACAAATGCCGCTGTTCGACGCACCCGATATGGACGAGTGGGCGGAATTGGACGGTCAGACACAAGTGGACATCGCAGTCCAGTCTTCCGGCTGGGTTCAGGAAAAGGCTGAGGTGGACCTATTGTTAACCCTGGCCCGAGAGACTGAGGCCCAAGGCACCGATGCAAAGGCTGAGGCCTTGCTGGAACTGATTTACAAGCTGCAGCAGGAAGAAAACGACCCTGCCATGAAGGTCTTGATCTTCACGGAGTTCGTTCCCACACAGGCCATGCTGGCAGGTTTCCTAGAAAGCCGTGGTTTTTCCGTAGCGCTGCTCAACGGCAGCATGGATTTAGATACCCGCGCAAAAGCACAGCAGGCTTTTTCGCAGGAAGTCCGTGTGCTGGTCTCGACGGATGCTGGGGGCGAAGGCTTGAATCTGCAGTTCTGCCACGTGATAGTCAACTTCGACATGCCATGGAACCCCATGCGCATCGAGCAGCGTATTGGCCGCGTGGACCGCATCGGACAGCGCCATGTGGTGCGCGCCATCAATTTTGTACTTGAAGACACGGTGGAACACCGCGTCCGGGAGGTCCTGGAGACCAAGCTAGAGGTCATTGCGCAGGAGTTCGGTGTTGATAAGGCATCGGACGTGATGGACTCGGTCGAAGCAGAGGCGATGTTCGATGATGTGTTTGTTCAGGGTCTGCAAGACCCTGGTTCGATCGACAAGGCTGTCGATGCGGTCATGAATCAGGTCCGCGACAAGGTTGCCGACGAACGAAAGAACAGTGACCTGCTGGCGGATGCCCACGCGCTGGATGCCGATGCCGCCCGCAAATGGCGTGATCACCCTGCGCAGTATTGGCTGGAACGGGCCATAACCACTGGCCTGCCTGCGCGAGGTGGCAGTGCCTTGAAGGCTGGGGATGCCTGGCGCGTTAAGTGGACGGATGGCAGTGAGTCGTCTCAGGTTTGCTTTGATGCCAGAACTGCCGAGCAGAACCCAAGTTTGGAGTGGGTCACGCTAGAGGACCCGCGTGCAAGGGCTGTAATCAGCGAACTATCCCGCTGCGTGTCGGGCCAGCCCTTACCTGCAATCCAAATCAGCGGTCTCCCCGATACTGTGCTTGGAGTCTGGTCCTTGTGGGAGATCAGTTTGTCGGCCGAGGGCTTCAATCGCAGGCGGTTCTTGCCGGTATTTGCGACAGATGACGGCCGCACGTTCGTACCCACAGCCAAGCGCATTTGGGACCTATTGCTGACCGAAACAATCGAAGTTAAAGGGACGACGACTGCAGAAATGGCTGCGAGCTGGTTTGATACATCTATGGCCGCCGCCAAGACCCAAGGTGAGCGACTATTTGCAGACATGCTCAGTGAACACCGCGCGGGGCTTAAAGAAGAACGAGAGCGTGCGATGTATGCCTTCGATGCACGGAACAAGGCCATCGGGCGAATTGGGTTGCCCGCCGTGCGCGAGCACCGCCGCAAGCGACTCAACGCGGAGCACCAAGCTCGCCTTGCGACGCTGGACGATGCCGAGGCCAGCGTACCTGACCTGAACGCGGTGATGATGATTCGCGTGGGCCCACCATGAGCGAGTGGATTGACCGCATCCTGAAGGAGTTTCCCGAAGACATCGCGCGTTTGTGGGTTGCCGCTGATCCCGATGACGTTTTGCTGGATGAACACGTGCTCGCCAGGTTGCGGGAATGGGGCTTTGAGTTGATGATGTTTGAAGATTCAGTCGCCTTCCGGGCTGAGTATGAAAATCGTTATCGGCGTGCCTGGGATGATGGGAAGGCAGGACCGGCCAAGGCCCTGGTATTGCACTTGCGCGGCAGCAATACCGGTGAACTGCCGTGGGATTACCTGAGCCAGGCAAGGCATGTCAGTCTGAGCTTGGCCAACGTATTCCACAAGCTCAGCTACCCCGTCATACGCCAGATTGGCGCTGAGTATCTCGAAGCGCTTTTTGCGGCGCAGGGAAGGCACGCAACTCAGGTACTCGGCGAATCCGCGACCAAAGAGTTCATCTTGACGCACATTTTCAGGATCAGCCCACATCTGATCTCGAGGTCGGAGGATTTGTGGCGCGAGCTTTTACGCTTGCACTATCGAGGCTCGGGCCTGCCGGTGGTTCTTGCGGATCATGTGGCCCACGTGTTGGCTGATCAGACAGTGTTCAAAGGACTGCCAGTTGCGGAGCTTTTCTCATCGAAAGGCGTATTTCTCCGACTGGTTCAAGACGCATGGTACCGATACCTATCGCGCCTGGGCATCCATGGAACTCGGGTCGGAGAAGAAACGCCTGCTGACCATAAGGTTAAAGCAGACGTTCCATTTGAGCATCCTGACGTGCGGGCAATCATCGACTCGATGTTTTTGGACGGACTGCTCCATCCACTCGCCATTCAAATTCCGCCGACCAACGTCCCAGAGTGGGCGCGCGTGGGTATTGTTCAAGATCCACTGGCCTTGCGCAATCTGGTTGCGGATGGCATCAAGGGCATCCTCCAGGCACTTCCAACGCTAGAGACTTCTTACCGGGACTGGGCCAGCTTGGCACGCCGCCTCAGTGAGGTGATTGCAAGGTTCCATGCCTTGGACACTGTTCGCGCCGAAGGGCTGAAGGTCGCCATCGCCGAGCTGCAGACTGCCACTGACGAACGCCTACGGGAATGGATAGCGAAGCACTACGCTGATCTGCCTTCACTTCCGGTGGCCAGAGGCCCGGTCATGGTTCACCATGTACCGCGTTATCTGTCGATGCGACGGAATGCGGGCGAGTCGAAACTTGCATTGCTTGTATTTGATGGGCTTGCCCTTGACCAGTGGGTTTTGATTCGCGAGACCTTGGCACGACGAGCCCCTAAATTTGGATTTGACGAAGGCGCATGCTTTGCTTGGCTGCCGACATTGACATCGGTTTCCCGACAGGCACTTTTTTCCGGGCTCAAACCCAGGGAGTTTGCAGACACCATCGAAACCACTTCGCCTGAGCCGACCCAGTGGTCACGGTTTTGGCAAGATCAAGGGTTGCGCTCCAATGAGGTTTACTACCGCAAAGGAATCAAACGCAACGATCAATTGGCTGAACTGGAAGCTGCCTTATCTGGACCCTCGATCAAGGTCGCTGGCATTGTGGTGGATACCGTGGACGAAATCGTGCACGGCGCTGTACTCGGCAAACGTGGCATAGCGTCACAAATTGAAGGCTGGTGTGAAACAGGGTTTGTGGATCGGCTGTTCACTCTACTTATCGACAAGGGCTTCCACGTCTACCTAACAGCTGATCACGGAAATGTCGAAGCAGTTGGCCAAGGTCGCCCCAATCAAGGGGTGGCGCCGGAAATGCGTGGAGAACGCGTTCGCACATACCGTAGCGAGACGTTGGTGGCGGAGTCTGCCGCAGCTAACCCGAACACCTTTCGGATGGATATCGCTGGACTGCCAGCAAACTTCATGGCCCTATTCGCGGGTGGACGCGCCGCTTTCTTGCCTCAGGGAGAACCAGCCGTCGTACATGGAGGCATCTCCGTTGAAGAGCTGATGGTGCCATTTGTGAAAGTGACAAGGACTTAAATTGAGCCATAACAAAAATCGATTTCTTATTGGGTTTGATCGCTATGTGCAATTGAACTGGTGTGCCGCTGCGCTTGAAGTGGCAACCGGTGTGAAAACTGTTGAGCAAGCGAAGGAAGAAATTGCCAGCGTTCTGACTGGCCTCGACTCCAGAAGAAAAACATTTGATATTTTGAAGCGGCTATGGATTTCGCCTTTACCAGAATATTCGAATTTTGTTGAACGCGGCCTTGAACTGTTTAAACATTATGGCCAGAGGTCGGTGACCCCTTTGAACTGGGGTTGCGCGATGGTGACGTATCCATTTTTTGGACACACGTCAGAAATTACCGGACGATTGATTTCCATGCAGGGTGACTGCACTATCAAAGAGATTCAACGACGAATGGCAGAGATTTACGGTGACAGAGACGGTGTTAGTCGTGCTGTGTCACGCGTGCTGCAGTCACAAGAGAGTTGGGGCGTGCTTGAGCGTGTGGAGAACGGGAAACGTTTGATTCGAAAACAAGACATGAGCATCGGCAATGAAAAAGTGGCCTTGTGGCTGGTCGAAGCTGCGCTGAGGTTTCATGGCAAAGCGATCGCGACCCCCACGTTGCCGACGCTGTCTGTGCTGTACCCCTTTTCATTCGACCAATCGTTGGCCTACATCGTTTCAAAAAGCCCCATGCTGGAACTTCGGTCAGAGGGTGCGAGTCAGCAATTTGTTGCGCTGCGGGATGTAAATTGAGCAAGTATCCCGGCTCTGCCGGGGGCTTTGAATTGTGAGTCGCTCAAGGCGACTAAAGAGGTCGCTATCGGCCACCTTTCAATCGCTCGTGCTCAACCTACTGAAGGTAAATCCACTTTCGTAGAGTCCCCCGTCAGCCAAACCGCCCCCCTAAATGCCGGGTGCGACCTGCCCTCCCGACTGCCAGGCTTGGCAAGCATCTTGATCAAATCACAGTTCCCCGAAAGCGCATCTGCGCTGGCCAAATAGAACGCCTCGGGTGTGCGTGGGGGACGCAAACCCACCCAGTCCTGTGCATGACAGGCATTGATGGCGTGGTACACCGCCATCACCTGTGCTTCGTCCGGTGCATCTTGCGCCTGCACCACCTCTCGGGCGGCAGCCATCCACTCGAGCGTGCTCAGCCGATGGCCGATCAATGCACCACGCTCTGACAGCTTGCAGGCGTTGAAGCGCTTGCTCAATACGTACTCATCAGCCTTGCCCAGATCATGCAGGAGAGCTGCCATCAACAAGACATCAACATCAACCAATGGATCATCTTGCGCCGCACGCAAGGCCCGTTCCACACAGTCCACGCTGTGAATGAACAAGCCATGCTTGCGCGCATGGTGAAACCCGATTGATGCGGGTCCCATCAAAAACCGCTCCAAGCGACCCGGCTGATGCCAGAACAGGGCGTTGAACCACGCTCTCATGGGGCGGGAGAGTTGTCCCCAGAGCCGCCGAAAGGACTGCACCACATGATCGCCTGATCCTGATGCGGGTGGCAACCAGACGGTCGAAACGGTGTCAATCAGATTCACGTCCGGGTTCACCACTGATGCAAGCGTCAGACCGCGCACCAGCAAGACATTGTCATCAAACTCCAGGTGTTCGAGCCAATCGCATTGCACCATCTGCCCCACCTCTATTGCCATGTGTTCATCACATGTCCACCAACAGACGTGGCAAATATTGGTATCAGCACAAATCGTTGCCTGCACCCGGCGCCAGGTTCCATACGAAATCACATCCAGTTGAAGGACTCGCTGCACATTGGGGCTGTTCATCATCAAAGTGTGCTTTGCCGCTTCGGGGGTAGGTGCAGAGTGGTTTGTCATCGTTTTATTCATCATGTTCATTTCATTCCCCTTGGTCGTTGAGCATGGGTTTCGTGGTGACGGCCATTGAGTCTTGCGGTAGCTTGCAGGCCGATGCCATCTGACGGATGCAGTGCAATCGCCATAGCCGCTTGGGTGCATCGGGTATGAGCACTGCCTTTGTCGGCCACGCCTCTTCCTGCTGCACACTGAATATTCCGGGATCGATGCGATGGCGCAGATGAATGCTGTGTCCATTGCAGACACTGGCAAACTGGAAGGTCTGCTGGGGCTTGTAGGTGAAAGCTTCTTTCGACAGTACGTTGAAGGTGCGATGGTTAAGGTTGGCTTTGTTGCGTTTCATGAGCGTGTCCTTTGACTGGTTATTTCGTTTTCTTTGGATTTTTTGGGCAAAGCGTTCCCATTGCCCTGCCTCGCATTTCGCAAGAACAGGGGTCAGGTGCTTTACCGGAGGTTCAAGGTTTGTTACGGCGCATCGATCCCCCCGCCCTGCCAGGACTGGGCCATGCTGGCCCAGGTGATGGGTGCAGGCGCAATGCGTGGTATCAGCTTGGGCGTTGCGTTTTCCGATTGGCGTGGCGCTGCTGAAGGAACAGCAGGTGGAACGACCGTGGTCTTGGTGTCGACGCACTTGACCGGGTCGATACGAGGTTCACTCCGCTGGACATTTCTCACGTTCGACTTTGCGGCGAACGCTGGCTTTGCTGGCGTGTAGATTTCCCGTGCAGTTTCATCCGTCTTGTGTGCAATCAGGGGAAGTTGTGTCAACTGACTTGCCAGCAGGCGCTCCATGGCTGAACCGTCCTGGCGTGTCAGGTTGGGAACATAGCGGCTGTAGACCCTGAACAGCATTTCAGTGCTGGTGTGGCCCAACTGTCGTGCGATCCACTCTGGCGCTTCACCACTGGCCAACCACAGTGTGGCTGCGGTATGGCGCATCTGGTAAGGACGGCGCTTGGCAAGGCCAAGGTTTCGCAGCAAGGGATACCAGACCCTGTCCGAGAAATTCTTGTTATCGAGCGGCTGACCTGCCATATTGCAAAACACGTAGTCCGAGAGCTGGCCAGTTGCTTCAAACTGTGTTTTGAGCGCATCAAAGACAGGCTGACTCATCTGGATGTCGCGTTGACTGCCATCGGTCTTGGTGTATTCGTCTTCTCCAAGGACGAAGGTTTCGCGCACCCGGATGATGCGCAGATCAAAGTCGACGTACTTCCACTTCAGGCCATGGACTTCGCCGGTGCGCATGCCCGTCAAGAAGCGTGTGATGAAATAGTTTTTGAAGTCGGCACGAACGGTCGAAATGATGTTTTGCACATCCGTCAACGTGAACGGGTCCACATCAGTTTTGCGCTGGCGCAACTTTTTGATGTTGAGCATCGGCGAGGTAAACTCGAATCGGTCGGCGGCTTCGTTCAAGATTTGACGCAGCAGACCCATGATTTCATTGATCCGCTTGTTTGAAAGCCCTTCTTGCGCTCCGCGACCTTTAACTTTGGCGAGTGTGGCGCGGAATTCAAGAACGTCGGACTTGGTGATACTGCCGACCACCTTCTCCCCGAAGTGGGGAACCAGGTGACCGTTCAAGGTCGAGATCAAAGACCGAATGTGGCTTCGCCGCCATTCGATTGAGCGTTCGTCAAACCACTGGGCGGCGAAGTCTTTGAAGAGGGGGCCTGCTGCCACGATCTCTTCTGCCAAACCTTTGACGACCTGCTCAGAAGCCACTGAGGTTTCAGTCTTGGCCAGATTTCCAGGTCCCAACTTTGCAAGCCGTTTGAGGGCTTTGCTGCCGGGAAAGTAGTTGGCGTAGACGAACGTTCCGGCGGCAATCTCGGACTCGATCTTGTCGAGAATTTTTTGCAGAGCTTTGCGATTTGTTTGGTTATCCGGTAGAGACGAGTACTCACGAAATCTACCGATTCCATACCGAAAGTCCAGAAAGAGACTTCCTGTTGTGTCCGACAAACGAATGCTACCCATGGAGCACTCTCCCGTTTGCCATAGGAATTCCGGAACTGCGCATTGTCTGAGACGGTATTGCCATAACCATGTCTCGTTGAATCTCACTCCACCGGTACAAAATCTTCCGGCCACCGAACGGCCTGAAGTAGTGCACCCCCTCCAAAAGCACACTATCTTTCAGATGCTCCCTGATGGTTCTTGCATCGTATTTGATGCGAGCCGACAGTTCATCGGTCGTGAGCAGTTCACTCTCAGTTTTCATTTCCATTTTTTTCTCCTTGTATGTCAGCTTTATTGCTAGACGTCTTTATTGTATGTCTTTTTGCAAATTTGTAAAGGTGTCTAGCAATAAATTTTTGTAACAGTGTAAAATCGCAACACAATTGAGTGAAACATGAGCCGTAACCAACTAAACATTCGAGTGAGCGACGAACTTGAGTCGCTGATCGACAAGAAGCGCATCGACCTTGCGTCAACGATGAAGGTCATCCCGACACGTTCGGATGTTGTACGGTATGCGCTTGAAAGCTATCTAGGCATCACAATGAGTGAGACTGATCAGGATCGCCGCACTTCAGACAAGCTGAAGAAGGGCGCAGTGGCGCGACCAGCCAAATAGACCGTCCAATTTCCATCCGACAGCTTGCAGATTGGCGCCACAGCATGTCGGTGCCCTTTACCACTGGGGGCGGCTTTATGGTGGCCAGATTGAGCGCCTGAATTTTGTGTAACGACCAATTGCAGTCTTAGCGGACGTCGATTTTGACTTCAGTTAGCTGACATTCGTTGGTTTATGCAACCACGCCACCGATGCTCGCTTCAAGCAGACCATTCCGCACGAACTAGATAAATGGACAGACACCAGAGAGTCCGAAGGACTCTTGGTTGCCACGGCAGGCCCGTCCGCCTAGAACATTCGAATTAACACTTTCATTTCCTGTTTTTAAGCGTAATACTTGAAGTTGTGTTTCCACTTGTCTGACGGCAAACCGGGATTGGCAAGCAGAATTTCCCCCACCCGGTCGGAGTATTTGACCGTAATGGGTTGTCCCTCTCCCAACTGGCAGGAGTTGTAGTTCAGCTTGGTGAGACCCAAGATGTCTCTGGCGACCTGCACTAAGTCGCCGTCGCCATGCTGAACCGTAATCGCCAGGGGAACGGGGACCTCGAATCCGTCATAAGTTGCAATCCTGGGCTTGAATCCGTTGGTAAACAGAAGCCCGTGGCGTGCTGAGCGTTGCCAGAAGACGCCTCGCTGTACAGGGTGTTGGCCGCGCTTAGCCACGTTGGGGTGTTCATCGTATCGGTAGAGGCGCAGTCCACCGCGGTCTTGGCGTACACGGATGGCAACCAAGTTGACATCCGGTGGACATGCACGTTTGAAGCCCTCATATTCATCTGCATCTATCCCCGAGCGCGCATGCAAGAATATTTCTTTCAACGGCCGCCCATCTTCCTGCTTGTAGGTCGCGATGGTTCCTCGCAACAGGGCCTCAGCCTTGTCGGGAGGCAAGTGGAATTCCCCTCGCTCTGTGGAGTACCACGGACCGAACTCGCCGATGAAGACCACGCCATCGCCACTGTCGAGAAACATCTGTGCAGCGCAGCATGCATTTCGACAGTCTTCGGTAAGCTTGTAGGCGAGTCCGACATAGCAGACTCCCTCCCTGGCCCACGGAGTCTTCCAAGGTTTAGCACCACATTTGTAAAAAACAGCTGTGCCGAAGTTCCAGAGTCGGTCAGACAGAGGATTCGTACCGGGCTCTCCATTCCGTACCTGTGGAGGGATACGCAACGTGGATTCTTTGATGATTTGAACTGGCAATTCAAAGGCCATCATCCGAGCCTTCAGCTGTCGGCGGAAGTCTGGTGACAAGCCTCTGGCAGCCTCAAAATCATCCAACTCCTCAAGTTTTTCCGTGACGGACGCATCCTCGTCATCAAACATCCGCCATTGCCCGCTATTTCGATCATCGATAGCCTGCTTGATGAACTTCACTTCATTTTTTGAGCGAGTGGCATCGCTTCGTTGGGAGAAAACCACCGATGATTTAGGCCTGCAATTGTCGTAGACCTCGTCAGGAACGACCACTATGGCCAACGCTGGCCGAGCGTCCATTTTTGACACGCGATCAAGCGACCCCATGTAGAGGTTTGCAACTGCAAAGGCGCGCTCAAATCGATCGGCTTTACGCGACGCATCTGAGAGATGAGCGGTTTCTACTTGGTAACTCCGCGTTGGGCTGGGCCACTTTGCTCCGAAAGCGACGTCATAGCCAGGAAACGGTGGCCAGGCTCGATGACGCGACGGATCGACACACGCCGCCGGTGCATTCAGGGCCGCGCACCAATCCTTCCAAAGTTCAATGCCTTGTGCCGTGCCGATAACGATGTTGTCCGGCATTTGTGAGCGCGGCTCAGCGGGTCCAAAAAGTGCCAGACCATCATGTGGATCTTCGGCGGTTTGACCAAGCCCAAACTGCAGCAGAGGTTCGCCGAGAAAGTGAAATGTGTCTGTCATGCGCCTGGTGCTCCTTTTAAAGCAGAGGATGCTTCGTCACTCTCGTCATCGTCCTCATCGCGGACGCGGTATTGCGCTATCTCCTCTCCGATGTCAGACATACCGGACAGTGCAGAGACATCGAGACCTACCGGGCAATTCCAATTTAGCGGCTTGCTCAGCATCGATACGGTTCGGGCACCTTCGCCAATCTCAATCCGGCCTTCGGCGGTCTGAAGGGCTTGCACTACTCCCAGTAAACGCGCGAGCCACTCCTTGTTCCACCAGCTCTTGCTAACAATCTTTCTACGCCTGCCAATTTCCTTGCCCTCGAACATTGCGCCCTCAGGAGTCGTAACGCGTATGTAGACGTTGACCAACATACTCCAAGAACCATCTGCATCACGTTGAGGTCGAAATTTGGGTGCAAGTTGGTACAAAAATAGAGAGGCACGATCACCCCATCCCTTTGTGCGCTCACCGGTGAGCTGCACAGTAGTTGAGCGACCATCAACATGTCGAATCGGTTGATTCCACTCGCCCGTTTCGCGCTGGGGGAAATATAGGACTCGCCTATCACTGCAGAACTTCAATCCTTTTTGCGCGCATACGACTTCAAGACTACGCCAGGCAAGCTCTTTGGCAATGTCCATGGTTCTTTTTCCATCCCTATGCGAAATGTCTTCCCAAAGAAATTCAGGAGTGCGCTCGACAGTCACCAAGGAAATGGTCTGTCGTGGCGGTGGCATGAAAGCGATGAGGCGATATGCGCCCAACTCGACAAACGCCCATTGCTTGCGAACTTCAAGTGTTTCAGTGTCCGTTAACGACTTCTGTAGGTCGAAGACGAGCATGGTCTTTGGCAATTGAATCGGGAAAACATTAGCAAAAACGGGCTCGGGTTTTGCCACCGTAACTCGTGTAGGCAGGTAGTCCCTGAGAGCAATTTGTCTCCCACGGTCAGGCTCAAGCGATGGCTTGATGCCCAATGCGCTCAGCCGTTCCAGTACCTGGTTCAAGCCGGTGTTCCATGAGCTGTCGAAGTCTGCTGGTTCTAACTTGGCGAGTCGCGACGGCATGCGCGCATCTGGGGTTGCGGTCGATTTGCAGGGAAGCACGAAATCCTCCCTGGTTGCGGCGATGGTGCAACGTTCCAGAAACACACCGTCAGCCAGGCTGGCGGTGGAACAGAAAGGTAGATAGTGGTTTGCGCGAGCGTCGAGCAGCTTGCGTACAGTTTCGTCTGCGTTCTCCCCTGCAATCGGAGCGGTTCCCTGACACCAAGTCCGAAATCCCGCTATCGAGAGGCGACGGGCTAGCCAAGTGGCTACTGCATGGTCGGCTGCAACGTGATCTATCAGAACCGTATCTCGACATTCAGCGATTGACTGACCACCGCGTTGTGGGAAGAAAGGCGGCGTGAAGATACTTGGGTGCTGTGCAACTAGGTGTCGCTGAGGTCCGACGAGTTGCACCCTCAACCTCTCAATGTCAAACAGGTCGAGTGTCCAGTGATACTTTTCGGTGACGAACTTGTGCGCGAAGTCCTTCTCCGATGCTGTCAGGGCCTCGGTGCAAACAAAGACGAAGATATCGGGGGAATGGTCCTTTTCGTGGACCCGCTTGCAGTCACTCGCTAGCTTGACGCGCCAATCTGATCGAACCGTATAGGCGAAACCAATCTTTCGCCCTTCTTCGTCATTTCGGATAATGGCGTCCCGTCCCTCGTCACCTGTTCCACCTAGTGGGTCGATGCCGGGATAGCCAGCGCTGGCGAGAAGGGCTGAACAGAACCGCTCGAAGTCCCGATAGTCGGAAACTCGTTCGAGGCAATAAGTAATGGCGTCAGCAGACATAGTTAAGCAACGAAACCATTGAATATCGACACGGCGATAGAGCAGTATTGTTTTTCGTCCATGAAAGGTGCATAACAGTCAGTCCTCGAACTTTTTACCTAGATCGCTGAACACCTGGGTCAAGTCGTCCCGATCAAGGTGCCAGCCTAGCATTGCGCTTTCGGTCAATGTGATGTTTAGACCGAGCCATCACGGAGTTGGGTTTGCGTCTTGAGGTCGCGGGGTTTTTTAACAAATGCCTCTGCACTCATCAGAGTTTCCGTGTCGAGGCAATGATGAACTAGCAAGTTCTGAATATGCGGGAAAGACAGATCATTGAAGTTAATCGTCTGGAAGGACTTGAAGAACTCCCGCACTGCGCGAGCGAATCTAGTAAGCTCCTTTTCTCGCATTACCCCTACAGGAATACGAAAAGCAGATGCACTGCTCACTGCACTGGCGGGGTGGATTTCACTGAACTACCACCTACTGAAGTAGGTGGGTTCGCGCGGTTCGCAGAGGACTGGAAGTCCACCCGATACGCGAACCGCGCTGAATACCTCGTCCTCGCGTTTTTACGGATATTCCCGAACCCCAAGAAGCAGCGTGGCTGAAGCTGACCGGCTGGAAGCCGGTGGTTTTAACCCTGTGATTGAAAATAAACTTTGCCGTGGCACCAGGGTAGTGTTTTTCAAACCATGCAGCTGAACTATTCATTTGATCTGCCTCGTACTTACTGATTTCGGCGCGATCAATACTCACTTCATTCTTGGCCTCCCACACAATGTAGTTAGTCGCATCCAATGCCCATAGGTTATCGGGGCCTTCCTTCCACTGCTTGTCTGGGCGCTCGCAGGGATATCCCAGTGCGCGACCGAGTTCATGCAGTGCACGTTCGAATCTTTCCGCCTTCACTCCAAATGCAAGTCTTCCCAAGATATCCGAAAGCTGAACATCAAGTTGCGCATAGTCACCATGCTGCGCAATCCATTTAGAGATGCGTTCAACGCGGCCCTGACTAATTCCATTCAGCCTCGCGACTGTCATTCCCTGCGGTGGCCGCATCAACATTCTGTTCATATTATGGGCGGCGAGTTGGAGGCGCTGCGACTCCGCCCGGTTGCCAGGATAGTTATACCTCGCCATCAATTGCAAATACCAGCCCACATCGTCTGCCGACATCGAATTGGTATCATCTAAAAGCCTCTGTAATCGTGCAGACGCTTTTGCGTAGTCGCCACGGACGTATAACTCCTCAGCCTCAAGCTCCGCCGCATATAGGTTCAGTATTTCACTATTAGAGCTTTTCGGCTTCACATTCTCCATCTGCTCGATATAAAACGCCTTCCAGCCCTCGTCACGTTGCAAGCACTGCCCGATTAGGCCATTCAATGCTGCAAGAGGTTCTGCTGCATTCTTGACCTCCACTTTTGCCATTGCGGCTATTTCAATCCCGATTTCAATTTGCGTCGCCATCTGAGACGACAAGTAACTCCGCGAATGTTTATCACGCAGTAGCCGCGTGAGGTCTGATCCCAAAACGACAATTACTGAGTAGTCCTTCTCGCCGCGAACACTACGACCCATCCCTTGTTCGACGGTTCGAACTGCTCTCATCAGTGTGGCGTTACTGTCTGGACGGCACGCTTCTTGGCAAAGGTCGGTCAGACTCTCAGAATATGGCTTCCCATCGAATACCAAGACACGACACGTATCGTCTGGTAAATCAATGCCATCGTATCGATTCACAAGCATGAGAGCGGTGTCATACTGCCCAGACTTCAGCCCAGCAATGTCCGCCCAAACAGTATCCGTATCAGCCACTTTCGCACCATAGGACTTCCAGTCTCCAGTCCGAGAGAAGGATGTCCCCAGCGCCACCAGGCCGTTACGTCGCCTAGGATTTTTCGGAGCGAAATATGCGACCAGCTTTGAACGATCAAGACTTTCATCGATAAGTGACGGCAGCAGCACCATCTTTTCACCGGACCAACGTTCTTTTTCGTAAACCAGAGGCTCACATATGGTTTTGGGCTTCAACTGCAGCCCACTAATCAAAAAAGCGTCGTCAGTGACTGTGGCCGACATAAAGACTCGATGAGGGCAGTCCCTATAACTTCCAAAGGCGTCTAGCGGTGCGATATATGGTTCGATCTCAATGGCAACCCCAGAGACCACGCATTGGCAATGCCGCAGAATGTTTTTTAACAGTGGCCAAGCGAACCTAACAGGGTTGCGATCAGAAGCTGACGAAAGGATAGCTGCGATGTCAGTTTCGCTGGACTGCCAGGCCCAGTAGGGAACGGGCAATATCGCCTCCCGCTTTGAGTTCAAAATGTCCGCATAGGTGCCAACCCCCTGCTGCTCCAGTTCAACGGCAAAAAGTGAACGGATTGCCGCATAGGCTGGGTCCGAGTTTGGAATGCGCATCTGACAGTTTTCCCGGATTACGTCAGCGCATGCATGCGCATCGTCCATCAGCAACGTGCCAAGGGCAATGGATTTCCGATTGAGGCCAAACTTTGTCAACCCATTAAAGAGTTTTTGAACGGAAGTTATGAGAATACGCTCGCCATTTAGAAACGTCTCAGGCAGATCAGGGTCAGCCAAGCAAGTCGCAACCCCAAACTGCTTGGCTTGCTCAGCAGTCTGGTCGATCAAAAAGTTGTTCGGACAAAGATAGACCGCAGGGCCCTGGCCTTCGTTCAATCGTGCTTGCAGCATTAGAAGACCCACCAACGTCTTACCCTGTCCAGTGTGAAGTTTGACGATTACGTCCTTATCCTTTCTGCCCCTGGAATTCCAAGCGGTCAGCACGGCTTCTTGCGATGACCTTAGCGGGCCTTTGTCGTGCGCCCTATCGAGCGTTTCATACAGCTTTACTGGATCTGTAATACGGGTAAGCTGCTTGCCTGCTAGACGCTTTGCGAAATCAACCATAGGTTCTCCCTGTTAAATTCGATTTTTTTGGTCAAATAGCGTCGGGCAAGCGGAATCATCGACTAGCCCAACACCTGCCCATCATGGCATAAAAGACACCAAGTCGAGCCTGCCCTATGCTCAAAGCGTTCCCACGTACTGGGGGCTGAACCTCAGGAACATGTAATTTACAGATGCGGCGTAGTTCTATCGATCTGTGCGGCAATGCTATGGTTTTCAAGGCAGAAATTACCGCCGAGGATATTGGTCGATCGTGATGCGATGCTGATTGAAGGCATCACGTAGCCGATTAAAGGCATTGGTCAAAAATTCAAGTCGTGCTTCCTTTTCCCAATTTAGATTTGTTGCCTGGAAATGCACTTCCGCCTCCAGGGCGCTTGATGCTCCACCGAAATCATTTCCCCAAATGACACCATCAAGACCGGTGACTCCCGCTGTTACTTGAAAGGGACCCCTTACGCCGAGTTGGCTATAAAGTGCCATTGCCCGGTCAAAAAAACGCGACCATTCAATGGGAATGCTTCCAGATGACAGCAAGACCTTGCCACCTCGCTCAAACCCGGCTGCTGAATTGAACCCCCATATTTCACCAGTCTTGATGAAAAATTGGGCCGCACCAACGGCTTTGTTTTCTGCGCCCCGCATCAGTCCAACAGCGACGACACCAAGAGCGTTTGCCCCTGCATCACCATCTATCCAAGGCCCCATGGCACATAAAAACGTGTCATTCCCTTGCTCCTGGACCTGCCGTCTTAGCAGCTCGTTGGCAAGCCGTGCTGGAACGATCCGCAGATAAGAACGTGTTCCATCCAATACTTCAATCGACCTGTTCTGGCCATTTGATAGAACAACTGGTGTGGATTCCTGAAACTTAATCTGCTCGCCCTTTGCCAACCACGTAGCATGATCGTCAGGCTGCACTGGATACGCGGGGAATTCAATTTCAGCAGTCCGTTCCTGTATAGCGTGTCCAAATGAAGCGGCAAGGGCGTGCCCAAGGTCCTTCATCAGCTGTTTCTTCGCAACCCGTTGCTCTTCCAGCGTTGCACCATCCGGCAAGTTATATGCGATAGGGCCACGCCGAAGCCTTAAATCAAAGGGTAGATCCTCCGGGCGACAGCCATAAGCACTATTAGTCACAAGGATAATCCGCTCAGGGCCAATAGATGTAAGGGCATGCCCTAACTCGATCATTACATTCGGATTTGGCAACTTCTTTCCAGCAGTGGTGTTGCCAACAAAAGTAATGTCACCGACAAAAACGGCTGCCTCCTCGATTTTTTTGAAGATCGTGTCAACAATTGACACCAGTCCCGGTGCGCCTTTCGTGTCGTGGTCCAATTCGGGCCGATCAGCTTCAGAGAGATCAAGGTTCTCAGTTGCCACCTGAAGTGCACTCTCCAGGGTACTTTTTACGAAATTCTTGTTTAATTTTGCCTGCGTGTCGCTTTGCCATGACCAAAAAACCTTCATTATGTTGTCCCTTTGGGAGTATTTTCGCTATCTAGAAAATTTGGAGGATTCACAAGGTATCAGGTTGATTACACCCCCCCATACGGGAATCACCCATGACTTTCAACGGAACGATCATTTGTTGCTGCCCGTTAACCGTTCGCGTTATGTTACGCCCAACCACGCTGTAGCAACTGACTTTTGAGCTACCGTCGCCCACGTCATGTAATCAGCAAGCAATTTGAATCTCTATAGACCCGCTAAGCTTGCTCATGAGTCGGACAATTTTCAAAAATTTCCTGCACATCCGAAGGTTAATTCTGATTTTTGGCAGAAATCGAATACCACCCTACTTAATCGTGAGCACCTGGCACGGACAGGTTGAAGTCCGCCACGAACGGCTTTTGACGGGCAATGAATTAGGCAGCCCGTGAGCTGACTGTCGTGACTGGCAGCTACGGGCACCTAAGAGCCAACGGCGAACGGCAGGTATAGGTAAGTCGAAATGAACAACTTTTATGGGCCAAACCCCAATGGTCAAGTATCCGGGGAGCCAAAAAGAGTAGGCCAAAACTGGGCCAAAACTGGGCCAATTGTGGGCCAAAAATGCAAACGCCCACTTGAAGTGGGCGTTTATTCAAGCTAAGTGCGTATTCCGGCGATCGTGACCACCGATTCCGGTCGATCGTGACCAGTTGCGCAGCGAGCAAGAGTTGCGCTGCGCAAATTGTATTCTGGGTGTTGCGCACTGGTGCGCGGAGCCCGGTTTTTTG
>Ga0210050_1000674_pt1 | contig 42036 bp, 33 predicted proteins | sample CryGey132114_all_FD_185463 | JGI IMG/M metagenome (GOLD analysis project Ga0210050, IMG submission 185463) | Groundwater microbial communities from aquifer - Crystal Geyser CG22_combo_CG10-13_8/21/14_all (SPAdes) (version 2) | ecosystem: Environmental > Aquatic > Deep subsurface > Groundwater ... | reverse complement strand
TTGGAACTCCTAGACTATCACAGGTACAATGACGCCGCGAAGTTTAGGGTTCATGTGTTTACATGCCCAAAATTTGAATCAAAAACTTTGTAATTCTTTTAACTGGACAAATTAATTGCCAATCAATATTAATTAAAATGATGAAATTATCTAAGATGCTGTCAAAAAATATGGTGCTGATTTGCGCCAGCTTGTTCATGAGTATTCTGCAAATACAATCTAGCTATGCTTTGACTCCAACGTCACAGCAAATTGAACAATTTAAAAAACTATCGCCCCAACAACAAAAAAAGATAGCCAAGCAATTGGGATATGATGTTGGTGACTTAAAGGGCATTAGTGGACCGCAGAAAGATTTTCAAGAAGTTCCTGACTTGATGAATCCTCGCCCTGAAGCAGAAAAACCATTGAATCTGGATGAAATACTGGCCCAGTTTCCAGAAAAAAATGATGAGCCTCAGTATTTTGGTTATGATCTTTTTGCTGGTGAACCTACAACTTTTGCCCCTGTCACTGATATTCCAGTGCCTTCGGAATATATTTTAGGCCCAGGTGATGAATTGGTCGTGCAACTTTATGGGAAAGAAAACCAAAATTATAATTTATCTGTTTATCGAGATGGCAAAATTCAATTACCTGAAATTGGGCCTATTGCTGTTTCTGGTATGAAATATGAGGAAGTTAAACAGCTAATCACCAAAAAAATTCAAAGCCAAATCCTCGGGGTTGAGGTGTCTATTTCTTTAGGTGAGTTACGCTCAATGCGCATCTTAGTATTGGGAGATGCTTTTAAGCCTGGCTCTTATCAAGTGAGTTCATTAACCACTATCACTAACGCTATTTTTGTGAGTGGTGGCATTAAAAAAACAGGTTCATTAAGAAATATCCAGCTGAAGCGGCGAGGTAAATTAATTGCAACTCTGGATCTTTATGATCTTTTGCTAAAAGGGGAGACAAATCAAGATTTAAGACTTCAAGCAGGCGATGTTGTATTTATTCCCAGTGCGGGTGCCAGAGTGACCGCTATGGGTGAAGTCAACAGACCTGCGATATTTGAGATCAAGAAAGATGAAAATATTGCCGATTTACTCTTTATGGCTGGTGACGCAAAGGCTCAATCAAATAAAAGTTCGGCATTGCTAAACCGAATTAATGCGAACAATGTCAGAGAAGCGTTCAACCTTAATTTAGCTCATCCAGAGGATAGAAAACTGACTTTAAGGAATGGCGATGAGCTAGTCATGGGAAAAATATCTGATTTCATTGATGGCGCTGTTAAACTTATTGGCGCTGTTACCCGTGAAGGTGCCTATCATTGGCAGGAAGGAATAAGAATTTCTGATGTGATCCGCGATTTACACCGAGATCTGATGCCTGATGCTGACTTGGGATACTCTTTAGTGGTACGAAAGATAAATATTCAAAATGATATCAACCTTGTCCAATTCTCTTTGGCCGATGCACTATCACATAAAAACAAGGATGAATTTGATATTCAATTACAAGCTCAAGACGAAATCTTAGTTTTTTCAGTCAAAGATTCAGTGAAATATGCTGAAGAGTTTAATTTGGGAAAGTTTGATTTTAAAAATAAAAATAAACAAAAACAATTGTTGTTAGAGCGTGCAGAAAAAATTAAATACCAAGAAAAATATGTCCCTCAAATTAACGAAAATGAAAGTGAGGAAGAAGAAAAAGATTTCTCTCGAGTGACACTTTTAAAACCGATTATAGAACAGTTACAAAAACAAGCTTCATTAAACTCTCCTCTGTTAGTGCATACTATTCAGGGAGAAGTCAACTTTCCAGGTCTGTATCCAATTACCGACAAAAACACCATAAAAAGTTTGATAAAAGCTGCGGGTGGTTTTAAAGATTCGGCTTATACTGTGGCCGCCGAATTAACTCGGCGTAAAATCAACACTGATGAACCAATGAATATAGAACATATTACCGTTACTATGAAAGACATGATATCTGGGGAAAGCACTGAAAAATTAAGATTATTATCTAGAGATGTAGTGACGGTAAGAATTAAACCAGAGTGGAATGAAGTTAAACAAGTGATTGTGAAGGGAGAGGTCAAGTTTCCAGGAACCTATGTGATAAGCCAAGGTGAAACATTAAAAGATGTGCTGGTTCGCGCGGGTGGATTAACCAATATGGCCTATGCGAAGGGCGCTATTTTTCTACGTAAAGAGTTAAAAGAACGAGAAGCAGAATTGTTAAAAGAAATGCAAGAGCGTTTAAAAAATGAACTTGCAGCAGCATCACTTAGTGAAGCAACTGATGATAAAAAGGTAATAAAAAAAGATGATTCTCTGGATTTGGTTGAAAAACTAGATTCTACACAGGTATTAGGTCGGTTGGTTATAGATCTTCCTTCGGTGCTTGTTGGCGAGAAAAATTCTGAAAACAATTTAGTTCTAAAAGATGGTGATGAAATCGCAATACCACCCAGTGCGCAAACAGTCTCTGTTATGGGGCAAGTCCAACATCCAACAGCACATGTATTTGATAAAAAACTGAATATGGAAAGCTATCTACAGCTTAGTGGAGGTTTAACTTCAAGAGCAGACGAAGACAGAGTCTTTATCATCAAAGCCAATGGTGCTGTGAGAATGCCTCAGAATAGAAGCGTCTGGTTTGCAAATTCAAGTACGCAACTTGAACCTGGTGATACCATTATTGTGCCATTAAATACTAACTATACAAAGCCAATTACACTTTGGTCAGAAGTGACACAAATTATATTCCAAAATGTTGTCGCATTAGCTACATTGGGTAGATTATAGGCTTAATAAACAAGAGTGAATGGCTAATACTTTATGAATGTACAGCAATCAGAACTGCAGAGTTCTACAGAATTCCCAAAGCAGAATGAAGTGATCAGTTTGAAAGAGCTATGGCAAATGCTGTGGTTAAATAAAATTATGGTCATATCCATTACTGGAATATTCATTGTCGCGAGCATAATTATTTCTTTACAGTTACCTGACCAATATAAGTCTGAAGTGTTGTTGGCGCCAACCACTTCTAATGATCAAGCGGGAGGAGGTAAACTTGCTAATTTAGTCAGTCGATTTGGCGGGCTTGCAAGTATGGCTGGGATTAATGTAGGTGCGAGCGGGGTCGATAAAACAGCTCTGGCACTGGAAACTTTGGAATCGCGAATTTTTTTAATAAACTTTATAAAAAATCATGATCTATTAATTCCATTAATGGCAACAAAAAAATGGGATCCTGATACAAATAAACTCATTATTGATGATGATATTTATAACACCTCTAAAAAACAATGGGTGAGAGACGTCAAACCGCCATTGACTCCCAAGCCATCCGATCTGGAGGCATATAAGGTCTTAAAAGAAAGATTAAATTCATCACAGGATAAAAAGTCAGGATTTGTTGAAGTAAGCTTTGAGTTTTTTTCCCCTCAAACTGCCCATGATTGGCTGACTTGGATAATTGAGGATCTTAACAACACCATTAGAAATGATGATATTTCAGAATCAAAGCAAAGTATAGATTTTTTAACCAAACAAATACAGACAACAACTGTAACAGAAATGAAACAAGTTTTTTTTGATCTTATACAAGAGCAATCCAAGACGATGATGTTAGCGAATGTTAGAGATGAATATGTGTTAAAAACTGTTGATCCAGCATTAACGCCAGAAATAAAAAGTAAACCCAAAAGAGTGATTCTTGTTATTTTAGGAACTATTATTGGTGGTGTTTTTAGCCTTTTAAGCATGTATTTGTTTGGCAAGAAAGTTGGTCAAAAATAAGGTTTGGGTATATTCCATACATTTGTTTATGTAAGTAGATGGCATGCCTAAAGAATATTGAATTTCACTTGATTTTGTTAGATAGAGGATTTTAGCAAAATCATTTAGAACGAGTGCTTAAAATGAATCAAGCGATAGCTCATGAGCTAAAAAACAAATTGATCTCTAAATCTGCAACTATTGGAATTGTTGGTTTGGGTTATGTCGGTTTACCATTGATGCTGAGATATATTGCGGTTGGATTCAGTGTCATAGGATTTGATATTGATACATTCAAAATCGACAAACTGAAAAGGGGAGAAAGTTATATAGAGCATATTTCTTCAAGCTCGATAAATAATGCCATCAATTTTGGCTTCTTTCCAACAGCAGATTTTTCAAATATCACTCAATGTGATGCTTTAATTTTATGTGTACCAACGCCTTTAAGTAAGTTTCGAGAACCTGATCTAAGTCATGTGCTTGACACTATGGATGCAATGCTACCTTATCTCGTTAAGGGGCAAGTATTATCACTGGAAAGCACCACTTATCCTGGGACGACAGACGAAGAATTATTGCCCAGAATCGAGTCTATGGGTTTCAAGGTTGGAGAGGATTTTTTTCTGATCTATTCTCCTGAGAGAGAAGACCCTGGAAATAATTTGTTCTCTACCCAAACAATACCCAAAATTTGTGGGGGTTATACATCCGAGTGTACAGCGGTTGGAGTCGCTCTTTATGAAGCTGTCATAGATAAAGTTGTTAGTGTAAGTTCTACAAAAACAGCTGAAATGACCAAACTATTAGAAAATATTCATCGTTCTGTGAACATAGGGTTAGTGAATGAGATGAAAGTTGTTGCTGATAAAATGGGAATTGATATTCATGAAGTGATCAGAGCCGCAGCAACCAAGCCATTCGGATTTACTGCGTATTACCCCGGCCCAGGATTAGGAGGACACTGTATCCCAATTGATCCATTCTATCTTACTTGGAAGGCAAGAGAATATGGAGTACATACCCGTTTTATCGAATTAGCTGGTGAAGTGAATTCTTCAATGCCCCATTGGGTTATTGAGAAATTAGTCAATGCTTTAAATGACCTGGGTTTGTCGGTGAAAGGAAGTCGAATACTCTTATTAGGGATTGCTTATAAAAAAAATGTCGATGATATGAGAGAATCACCCTCAGTAAAATTAATGGAGATTCTACAGAGCAAAGGCGCCATTCTTGAATATTCAGATCCCCATGTTCCAGTTTTCCCAAAAATGAAACAACATCATTTCAACCTAACCAGCATTGCTTTAACATCAACTGTGATAAAATCATTTGATGTTGTTTTACTGGCAACAGATCACGATAAATTTAATTATGATCTAATTTTATCTAATGCCAAATTGATCATTGATACCAGAGGAAGGTTTCAACATAATATATCTACAAATGTTATCAATGCATAAACACCGAGTTGAACTTGCAGCATCTGGAGAATTTCTACAAGGCTTTCTTGTTTGGTTCCTGTTCATGAATCAATTTCCTCAAAAATTGTAAATATGAAAGTTGAAAATATGTTAAAAAAGAAAATTCTATTCGTGTTTGGGACTCGTCCTGAAGCGATAAAAATGGCTCCCTTAGTGAAGTGTCTTTCGTTGAGAAAAGAATTTGATGTAAAGATCTGTGTAACTGCTCAACACCGTCAAATGTTGGATCAAGTACTGAGCTTATTTGAAATAACACCTGATTTTGATTTAGATATAATGAAACCAGGACAGTCTTTGAGCAGTATTACTACCAGTATATTAAATGGGTTACGCCCTATACTTAGAGAATTGGCTCCAGAAATTGTGTTGGTTCATGGTGATACCACCACAACATTTGCAGCTGCCCTGGCTGCATTTTATGAACAGATCAAAGTTGGTCATGTTGAAGCTGGACTTAGAACAGGAGATTTGTATTCTCCTTGGCCTGAAGAAGCCAATAGAAAATTGACAAGCGTTTTGACTGAATATCATTTTGCTCCCACTGAGAAAGCTGCCGATAATTTAAAACGCGAAGGTGTAACTACCGATAAAATTTATATAACGGGTAATACTGTCACAGATGCTTTGATTACAGTTGTCAATAAAATTAAAAATAATAAAGCGTTAGCAAAAGAATGTAGTGAGCAGTTTGATTTCTTAAATGATGAGGAAAAAATAATTTTAGTGACGGGGCATAGAAGAGAGAGTTTTGGTGAAGGTTTTGAAAGTATATGCTGTGCACTAGCCAAGATTGCAGATAAATACCCTCAATTACAAATTGTTTACCCTGTTCATCTTAATCCAAATGTTCAAGAACCTGTAAAACGTTTATTATCCAACAAAAGTAATATCTTTTTGATTAATCCCTTAGACTATTTACCATTTGTCTATTTAATGAGTCGATCATACATTATATTAACCGATTCTGGCGGTATTCAAGAAGAGGCGCCTACTCTAGGAAAACCGGTTTTAGTGATGAGAGATACGACTGAAAGACCGGAAGCTGTTGAAGCTGGAACTGTAAGATTAGTTGGTACAAATTCTAATAAAATATCCGAAGCACTTATTGAATTATTAGAAAATGAACAGCTGTATCAAAAAATGAGTAAAGCCCATAATCCATATGGAGATGGGACCGCTAGTCAAAAAATACTTAACGCTATTATTGCATCCTGATATATATAGAGAAAATTAATGTCATTTGAAACTATTTCTGTTGTTGGACTCGGCTATATTGGATTACCCACTGCTGCAGCATTTGCATCAAAACAAATAAAAGTGATTGGAGTTGATGTGAACCAGTCGACTGTAGATACCATTAATCGTGGGGAAATTCACATTATTGAACCTGAGTTAGATAACTATGTGCTGAGATCAGTACAAAGTGGCTATCTGCGTGCAACCACAGTTCCTGAATGTGCTGATGCGTTTCTAATCGCTGTTCCAACGCCTTTTTTTCCAGTAAAAAATCAGGAAGAAATCCCTCAACCTGATTTGAGTTACATTGAAGCGGCAGCAAAAGCGATTGCACCTGTTTTAAAGAAAGGAAATCTTGTGGTACTGGAATCGACATCTCCAGTAGGGGCAACAGAACAGATGGCTTTATGGCTACAAGCAGCTCGGCCAGACTTGGTATTTGCCGAGCAAGGTCGGGATAATGTAGATGTTTACATTGCACATTGTCCTGAAAGGGTACTGCCTGGACAAGTTATGAGAGAGTTGCGAGAAAATGATCGTGTTATTGGTGGCATTACACCAGCTTGTTCTCATAAAGCGTTAGAGTTGTATCGGATTTTTGTTGAAGGAGAATGCGTCATTACAAATGTAAGAACAGCAGAGATGGCAAAATTAACTGAGAATGCATCTCGTGATGTAGGTATTGCTTTCGCTAATGAGTTGTCAATTATTTGTGATGATCTTGGGATTGATGTTTGGGAACTTATATCGCTAGCTAATAGACATCCAAGGGTTAATATTTTACAACCTGGTCCTGGAGTAGGGGGGCATTGTATCGCCGTTGATCCATGGTTCATTGTGTCAAAAAACCCTGCTCAAGCGAAACTTATCCATCAAGCTAGATTAGTCAATGACAGTAAACCTAATTGGGTGATGGATAAAGTTAAATCTGTTCTTTTAGATGTTTGTACAGATAACCCGCATAAAAATATCCAAGATTTGACTTTGGCTTGCTTGGGCTTATCATTTAAGGCCAATATTGATGATATTAGAGAAAGCCCCGCTTTAAAAATTACTGAAATATTACATCAAGAGCTTGCTTGTAAGCTTATCTCTGTTGAACCCAATTTAAAAATTGAACATCATAAATTCTCATTTGAAATTGTGGATTTAAATACGGCTATAGATTTAGCGGATGTTATTTTGCTGTTAGTTGAGCATGACGAATTTAAAAAAATTGATCCCGAAGTGTTAAAGGGTAAAAGGTGTATCGATACCAAAGGAATTTGGTTTTGATCACTACGACAGATGCACAACGACATCCTTATTTCTAAAATGTAGTTTACCAGATATTTTTTGCATTCAATGGATAAAAATAATGTGCTTTCTCTCTTAGTTCTGTTCTCTTGAATGGTTATGATTATATATTACAAATTATTTTTGCAATTGACTCAATTAAAGTGTTGTTGCTTTAATCCGTCGCTAATATTTGAAGAAGGCCCCCTTTCTACACAGGAACTAAACCGTGGTTAATACCTATATATTAGCTCGGAGAGAGGGGTTTATACTAGGCATTGGCGTGTTATGGCCCTATTTGGGGAGAGGCCTGGATTTGGGAATCCATAATAAAATAATAGGACTCCTTTTTTTATCAATAGCAGCCTTGGTTAATATAATGAGAGGCTCTCTCGATAAAACAAACAGCAAAAAACTCATGGTTTTATTTATACTATTTATCATTATTCTTCTGTATTCATCACAAAATCAAATATATTCAATTTTCTCTCCTGGATATGGAAATTATGTTGAGGTAAAGTTATCTTATTTTGTGTATTCAGTTTTTCTACCAACCATTCTGGTCGCCTTTGCATTATCCAATCAGAATAAAAAATCATATATTTATGGCATTTTTGACGGATTTCTATTGATTTCGATAATTGGTGTTATTTTTGTTTATCAATATAGAGAATATGTGATTTTTTCGACATGGCGATCAAGTAAAGAGTTTGTTGAGATGGAAGAGTTTTCTATTATCAGTATGTCTTTGATATTTACATTTACCTTAATGGGGTTAATTCTTCCCAAGAAAAGAAACTGGTTTATAAATAGCATCCGTTATTTATACATTTTTTTGTTAATATTTTTAATTCTCATCCTTGGACAACGTGCCCATGCCATGATGTTATTTGTATTGATGTGTTTTTTTATATATAGACGCGCTGGTATGCTATCGGTTTTCTTAAGTTTTTTTGTGCTCAGTGTTATTTTACTCTACGTATTGACCATAATTGATGTTTCTGAAATCTATGATCAGAGGTTGTTCTTATATTGGTCTCAGGTTTTAGAAGGTGAAGCGACTAATTCCCGTAAAATATTATACGATTTTGCATTTGAAGGAATAGCAAATAACCCTTTTGGGGGAGGTTTAGCATCTTTTGCTGTTGATTTCCCTGGAAATAATGTCTATCCCCATAATGATATTGTAGAAGCTTTTTATGAATTAGGCCTTTTGGGAGGGGTGGTTATGACATATATCGTGTTCTCTATTGTTTATACATCAGTAAAAGTAATGAGGCCGTTTAAGAATTTCATGTGGAATACGGAAATTGTATTATTTTCATTTTTGGGATTATTTATGGTTGGCCACGATTTAAAGGCTGGATCTTTGGACGCCATGGGGTTAATGCTTTTTATGTGGTTTTTTGTTCCTGTTGCAATAAAAGCTTTTGAAACCAAGGCATCCGAAACTTCTCATTCAGTTGAAGCAATATAATGGAGGCATCATATGATTGTTCTGAGACTATTAGAATTATCACTAATTAGTATGCCTTACTCCTCGTGAATATAAAAAATATCTTTTTGAACTTAAGCATCTTTGAAGCGATAGCGAAAGGAGGTAATTGGCTACTGTTAGCTATACTGCCATTTTTTATTGAGCCAAAAACATATGGAAATATAGTTTTGTTGTCCAGTTATTTATTGTTTGTATCAAGTGTTGGAGCTCTAGGACAAAATACTGTTATTCTGCGATATATTGATAGTTCTAATACAAAAAACATTCCATATAATTTACTAATAAGCCTTTTAGGTACAATTTTGACTTATCTAGTCATGCTTTTATGGGGGAAACTCGATAATAGCTATCATTTACTACTCTTTTTTACAGCGATTTTATATACCAGTTATAGTTTACATATCGCCCTGGCGAGAAAAACAGCAACAGCCAGCGAATTTGGTTGGATACGCATTAGTTATGCGTTTGCAAGATTATTGATTGGATTTTTGTTGATTGTTGTTTTTGAGCAGGCAGTTTATTACCTAGTCGCTGAATTGCTTGCTCTAATTTTTGGTTTGTTTGTCAAAAAAACAATATTTAAAACTTTTACTGGTTTTTCTGGTAGCTTCAGGAATGGATACTTTAAAAAATCACTCAGATTTGGTACACCTCTTACCTTACACGCCCTGACTTCATTTGTTTTAGCTTATTCTGATAGATTAATACTGTCTATTTATTTGCCCATAGTTGTTGTTGGTCAATATGGTGCTTTGTATACATTTGCTTCTAGCCTAACTTTTATTTATGTCATACTCGCGGTGAAATGGGAAGTCGTTATCTATAATGCAAAAACAATAGAGTTGGCTGAGAATTATGCGAATAAGTTTTTGAGGCAATGTCTTATATTAGGAGGAGCTGTAAGCCTAGGGGTAGTGATTTTTTATAATTATTTTTTATCCAAAATGCATTATGGAGAACAAGATTCCCTGATTTCATTTATATTGGTTTTGTTGGGACATTTGATTATGCCATTTTTCTTTAAAATGAATTACCTTCTGGCAAAAATTGAAAAAACATACTTAATAACAATATCTTCATTGATAGCAGCCATCATTAACATTGCTATGAATTTCTATCTAATCCCAACCAAGGGAGTTATGGGGGCTGCACTCTCTACCCTAATATCCTATTTTACCTTGTACGCCATATCAATGACCTTGTATCATTTCAATGATTTTAGATCTAAAAAGCGCTAATCATATTTTGGTACATGCAGTGGATATATTTTTATGTAATAATAGTACCGCTTTCCTGTATTTTCTTATAATTGGTGGTAATCAAAGCCCGTTTGAGTCAGATTTTTCGCTGGATTGAGGTGAATAGTCATTCTCGGCAACTGCTCCTGCGTTGCTCTGCATCCATGCAGTCGTATGTAACGAAATTCATCGGGAAAGCTGGCCAATCAACATTGGCCGCAGTAGTTCAGTCTGTTCTCGGACAGGCTTCTAGGATTTAATCAAAAAATATATCATTATCGACAAGCTCTCTGGGTTGTACAGGTCTGGTTATGAATGCAATAGTATTATATAGAATAGCAAATAAATTATATGAGTTAGGCATACCTTTGCTACCTAAAATTATTAAAGGGCTAATTTTCCTCTTCTATAATTCAGTTGTTCCTTATACAACCAAAATTGGGAAAGATAGCAAATTTGCTTATGGTGGAATTGGTGTGGTTATCCATAGCAAAGCGATTATTGGTGATAAGGTGATCATCGGTCAAAATGTTACCATTGGAAGAAAACTATCTCCTCATGGTGTACCCACTATCGCAAATAATGTTTATATCTCAGCTGGTTCACGGATACTCGGAGATATTCGTGTTGGAAATAATGTCATTATCGGTGCAAACTCTGTTGTTTTACATGATGTGCCCGATAACTCTATTGTTGCTGGAAGTCCTGCTAGAGTGATCAGAACGATAGAAGAAGATGTGTATAGTTTACTGGAAAATATATACTAACTATGAGAGTTGCATTTTTTCAGCCTTATTTAGCTAATTGGCGAATTGGTTTTTTAAGTGCTTTTATAGAGCAAAATTCACATGACGTGATTGTTTATGATGGTGGGTTTAAACAAAAGGATGATCCTAAATCTTTATCAGGGCATGATGCCAACTTTTCAATTACAAGACTATGGAATGCTTCTTGGGTTTTCAAATACAAAAATCAGGATTATCCACTTTATTTCTCTCCTTTTTTATTCTTCAGATTAATCAAAGATAGGCCAGATAGGATTATCACGGAAGGTGAAATCAATTTCCTAAATAATATTTCTATATTTTTATATTGCTTTCTGTTTAGAAAAAAATTTATTTGGTGGAGTCTTGGAAAGGTAAGAGATAGAAAACCAAATGCTTTAACTCGATTTTTTGAGCCTATTATTAATTTTTTAATTAAACGAAGTAGTTGTGTATTAGCTAGAAATACTTTGGCTAAAACCTATTATTTAGATTGTAAAAATGTCAATGAAGACAAGATAATATTGGCTCCCAATAGTATGAATACCAGACTGGTTTTGGATGATTTAGAATATCCAGCACCAAACTTTAGTATTGAGGGCAGGATCATACTCTATGTAGGTTCTCTGATTAAATCAAAAAGACCTCTGGATCTTCTGTACGCATTTAAAATAATGCGAGCAGAGAGGGAGAGCCAAGATGTTTTTCTATGGTTTGTAGGTGCAGGTCCTGAGCTTGAGCAATTACAAGAGGTGACAAAACAGCTTGAGCTAGAGAAGTCCGTTAACTTCTATGGTGCAATATTTAATGGAGTGGGACATTACTTCAAAAGAGCTGATGTGGTGGTGGTTCCTGGCATGGGGGGGTTAGTTATTCATCATGCGACATTATTGGGTAAACCTGTAGTTTCTCGTGTTGCAGATGGTACTGAGTATGATCTTATTCACGAAGGTAAAAATGGTTATATCTTAAATGATTATTCAAATCACAATCTCGCTGAAGCTATAACTAAGGTACTTGATAATCAGAATTACCATGAAATGTGTCAATATAGCTTGAATTTAACAAAAAATCATTGGAATAGTTCCATCATGATTGATAGGGTCAATCAAGCGTTAATGAAGTGATCCCAAACAGTATTGAATGAGCATTATATGATGTTACTTAACCAGTCCAATAGAAAGATTGTAATGGCCAAAAAATATTTTGGTCCAAGAAGTTTTTTTTTCAGATGAGTTATCTTATTCTTGTGCGAACTGCGTTTGACATAGGTATAAGAAGTATCTATCGATATATTCTGTATAAGTTAAGTATCAAGTTTGGCACTAATCCAGTATTGAGAATGGGTGCTGATATTCCTACAGGTATATTTTTCCAACCGCCAAATGATTTAGAACTAAACCATCTTGATAGCAATCTGGCTTGGATGAATCAGAACACTTATTTTGGATGGTTTACCTTAAATCACGCTGAAGTCCCTCAATGGCACTTAAATCCATTTATGAATAAAATAATCTCTAGTGTTCAATTTGATTGGTGGAAGTTGCCAGATTTTGCTTCGGATCATGTTGATATTAAAGTGGTTTGGGAAGTTTCAAGATTTGATTGGGTTATTGGTTTTGCGCAACAAACAATTCTCGGTAAAAATGAAAATTTACCCAAACTAAATATATGGATAGCCGACTGGATTTTGAATAATCCTCCATATAAGGGAGAAAATTGGAAATGTGGACAGGAGGCTTCTATAAGAATTATTCATTTAGCGGTAGCAGCATTGATTTTAAATCAATCGACTAAAACAACACCTGCTCTTTTGAATCTTGTTCATCTCCATCTTCAAAGAATAGCTCCTACGCTCTCTTATGCTATTGCACAAAATAATAACCACGGTACTTCTGAAGCGGCAGCTTTATACATAGGAGGGAGTTGGTTACAAAAAAATGGAAATAAGGATGGTAAGGATTGGTGTAAGTTAGGAGAAAAATGGTTGGAAAAATGCGTGTTAAGCCTTATTGAAAATGATGGGAGTTTTAGCCAGTACTCTATCAATTATCACCGTCTTATGTTAGATACTTTATCTATTGTTGAAATTTGGCGACTCAAGCTAAATTTATCCAAGTTTTCTACCAATTTTTATGAGAAATTGGCAAAAGCCACTTTATGGATTTATCATTTTATCCAATCAGAGAATGGATTTGTGCCGAATTTAGGCGCTAATGATGGCGCAAATCTACTGCCTCTCACTTCAGCGGATTACCGAGATTTTAGGCCTTCTACACAGTTGGCCTCAGCATTATTTCTCAAGAAAATTGCGTTTGAATCTGAAGGTCCCATGAATGATCAACTCAATTGGCTAAAGATTGAAATCCCTACAGAATTACTGACTCCAAAAACTTCTATACAGTTTGATCAAGGTGGATATAACCTGTTAATCAATAAGCAAGCATTTGTCCTGCTCAGATATGCACGTTTTAAATTTCGGCCAGGCCAAGCGGATGTTTTACATGTTGATTTCTGGCATAGAGGTGAAAATTTACTTCGTGATGGTGGAAGCTACAGTTATAATGCAAGTCAGCATGATTATTATTATTTTTCTGGGGTTTCGTCACATAATACCATTCAGTTTGATGGAAATGAACAGATGCCCAGAATTGGTCGTTTTTTGTTTGGTGATTGGTTAAAAACTAATGATGTCGATTTTTTGTTGGATGATAAATGGCAATGCAATGCCTCTTATCGAACCAGGCAAGGAGTCAGTCACTCTCGGGAAGTGGTTTTGGAACCCAATAGATTGATTGTGACGGACAATGTTTCTGGGTTTAAAGAAAAAGCCGTATTGCGTTGGAGGCTAAAACCTAGTGATTGGGTTTTAGAAGGAAATAAAGTGACAAACGGTATACATTGTATCGAAATATCCGCAGATATACCGATTATCCGTATGGAGTTAACGATTGGCGAAGAATCCCTCTATTATCTGCAAAAGACAAAAATTCCAGTGATTGAAATTGAGTTCAATCAAGCTGGACAAATACATACAGAGTATTTCTTTTAATTTATGAAAGTCCTTTATTTTCATCAACATTTCTCTACGCCTTCGGGTGCGGCAGGCACGCGCTCTTATGAAATGGCAAAAAGATTAATTAGTCATGGCCACCATGTAACCATGGTTTGTGGATCCTATTCAGGTGGGGAAACGGGGTTAAAAAATGATTTCATAAAGGGCGTTAGAAAAGGAGTTGTGGATGGTATTCATGTTGTAGAGTTTAAATTAAATTATTCAAATCAAGATGGTTTTATGACAAGGACACTATTGTTTTTATCTTTTGCGGTTAAGAGTATTCAAGTCGCCATGTTTGAAAACTATGATCTTTTATTTGCAACAACAACACCACTGACTGCTGCAATACCTGGTATTTTTGCGAAATTGATTAGACGAAAGCCTTTTGTATTTGAAGTAAGAGATTTATGGCCAGAGCTTCCCAAAGCCATGGGCGTGATTAAAAATCCGATTGTTTTAGGGTTAATGAGCTTCTTGGAATGGACTGCGTATAAGAGTGCTGATAGGTTAATTGCTTTATCTCCCGGGATAAAACAAGGAATTTTAAGGATAATAAAGGATGAATCAAGAGTTATCCTAATCCCTAATGGATGTGATATTGATTTTTTTGATAAAAAATCAGCTGCTCCTTGGCGGCCTGCATCCATTAATGATTCTGATTTCCTGGCAATATTTACCGGCACTCATGGCTTGGCGAATGGATTGGGGGCACTGATAAAAGTAGCAGAAATTCTCCAAAAACATCAACGATATGATATTAAAATACTTTTAGTTGGACAGGGAAAGGAAAAAGCACAATTACAACAGTTAGCGACTAATAAAGGTTTAGAAAACATTGTGTTCCACGATCCAGTTTCAAAACACCAACTCACCGGATTAACCAAGTCAGCGAATTTGGGCTTACAAATTCTAGCGAATGTACCAGCATTTTATTATGGCACATCACCAAATAAGTTCTTCGATTATTTATCATCTGGACTACCTGTTTTATGTAACTATCCAGGTTGGATTGCTGATCTGATTACCAATGTAAAATGTGGGGTTGCTGTCGACGCCGATGATCCTGAAGCCTTTGTTCTCGCTATAGAAAATTTAGCTGATAATTCAGAACAATTGAAACCTATGAGTTTAGCTGCAAAAGAGTTAGCCGTTTCACAGTTTAATCGAGAAATATTGGCTGAACAATTTGTGTTGTGGTTAGAGACAAGTTGGGAAAAATCATGTTGAAAAGGTTATTTGATATTATTATTTCTTTTTCTGCACTTTTAATTCTTTGGCCAATATTGCTATTGACTGGCCTGCTCGTGGCCATAAACTTTGGCCCACCTGTTCTTTTTCGGCAATCAAGACCCGGAAAAAATAATATTATTTTTGAGATGATAAAATTTCGTTCTATGAAAAATGCTTTAGATAATCATGGCAATCCTCTTTCTGACGAGGAAAGGATCACCAGTTTTGGTAAACTAATACGCAGTTTAAGTTTAGATGAGTTACCAGGTTTGTGGAACGTGCTCAAAGGAGACATGAGTTTAGTGGGACCAAGACCTTTGCTGACTGAATATCTCCCCTTGTACAATTCACAACAAGCACGACGTCACGAGGTGAAGCCAGGTATTACAGGTTGGGCACAGATCAATGGTCGCAATGCGATAAGCTGGGAAGATAAATTCACATTAGATGTTTGGTACGTTGATAATCAGAGTTTTTGGTTAGATATAAAAATTCTTTGTTTAACAGTAAAGAAAGTTTTTTTCCGTGAAGGGATCTCAGCACAAGGAGAGGTGACTATGTCAAAATTTTCAGGTTCTAATGGAAAGCCTTAGAGGAAAAATCATTATGAAAACACTTGCTATTCTTGGCGCCAGTGGACATGGAAAAGTAGCTGCAGAAATTGCTCTTGCTTTGGGGTGGCAACAGATAGATTTTTATGATGTCAATTGGCTAAATGAGAAAAATTTATGTAAATGGAAAGTCATCGGTGATGAGAAGAGTTTCTTTTTAAAAGCGAAAGAATATGATGCTACTTTTGTGGCGATTGGAAATAACTCAGCACGTAAACAGAAACTTGAAGCATTATTTAAAACATCAAATAATGTGGTTAATTTGATTTCGCCTTCAGCCATTATTAGCACCTACGTCGAAATAGGACTTGGTAACTTGGTTGCTAATGGAGCCTGTATTAACATTGATTCAAAACTCGGAAATGGCGTTATTATCAACACCGCAGCAACTATTGATCACGATTGTTGTATCAGTGATTATGTGCATATTTGCCCTGGTGTACACATAGCCGGCAATGTTTCGATTGGTAAAAATTCCTGGATAGGGATTGGATCTACAATTATTCAAAATCTTACCATTGGTTCAAACTCGATTGTGGGTGCAGGGAGTGTTGCGATTCGAAACCTTCCAAGTGATATAACTGCTGTTGGTGTTCCCACTAAAATTATTAAAGGAAAAACGAACTAAATGAATGATAAATTACTTGGTTCTTGGCCTGTATTTTCAGAATATGAAATATCAGCGGTTTCAAGAGTGCTTGCTTCAGGCAAAGTGAATTATTGGACAGGGGATGAGGGACGATGTTTTGAGAAAGAATTTGCAGCCTATACGCAATCACAATATGCTATTGCTTTGGCTAATGGAACTGTTGCTATCGATTTAGCACTTCATGCTCTAGATATAGGTGTTGGCGATGAGGTCATTGTGACGCCTAGAACATTTTTAGCTTCAGCAAGCAGTATCGTAAATGCTGGTGCTATACCAGTTTTTGCAGATGTAGATCCAAATTCGCAAAATATTACTGCTGAAACTATATCTAAAGTTTTAACAAATAGAACCAAAGCGATTATCTGTGTTCACCTGGCTGGCTGGCCCTGCGATATGGACCCTATTATGGATTTGGCGGTTCAGAAGAATCTGTTTGTGATCGAAGATTGTGCTCAAGCCCATGGTGCAAAATATAAAGGTCGATCTGTAGGCTCTATCGGTCATATTAATGCCTGGTCTTTTTGCCAAGATAAAATTATGACAACTGGGGGTGAAGGGGGTATGGTCACGACAAATAATGAGTCTCTCTGGAAAAAAATGTGGGCTTATAAGGATCATGGGAAATCTTGGGATGCGGTTTATAATCGTCAACATGCACCAGGTTTTAGGTGGCTTCATGAAAGTTTTGGCACAAATTTTCGATTAACTGAGATGCAATCTGCTATCGGCCGCTACCAGATCACACAAATGAAAGATTGGACTGAAAAAAGAAATCAAAACGCAAAGATGCTTGAAAAGGTTCTGACAGAATTTGATTGTATTCGAATAGCTAAACCTGCAGACAATATAGTACATGCGTATTATAAATATTATGCTTTTGTTAAGCCCAAAAACTTGAAATCAGATTGGGATAGAGATCGTATTGTAAATGCAATTAATAAATTGGGTGTTCCATGCTTTCAAGGATCTTGCTCTGAAATATATTTAGAAAAGGCTTTTGATAATACAGGATTTCGACCTAAACAACGGTTATCAATTGCCAAAGAGTTAGGGGAAACTAGTTTAATGTTTTTGATTCATCCAACTTTGTGCTTGAGTGATATGACTTTTATGTCGAATGTCATTGAAACTGTGTTAGGTCATGCAGAATACAAATGATATTTTATGTGAATTCACGATAATTATGTAACAAGATTCTTCATCTCAAACAAAGTGATATACTCGTGCTACCTGCATTTTGAGGTGGCATAAGTATAAGTACCGATTTTAAAAATCAAAATTCCTTTAGGGGTCATCAATGTGTGGTATTTTTACGGCTTTTAATTACTCTAAGAAAGCGCTTAATATTGAAAACTGTATAAAAGCAATAGAAAAAGTCAAACATAGAGGTCCAGACCATATCGGATATGAAAGCGATGAACGCTGCTTCTTAGGTCATACAAGACTGTCTATCATCGGTCTACAGGAAAGTGGAAATCAGCCATTTTATTTTGAATATCTGAAAATGATTTATAATGGGGAGATTTTTAATTATATAGAACTAAGAAGCGAATTAGAATGTCATGGCTACCACTTCGATACCGATTCAGATACCGAAGTGGTGATAAAATCATTTCACAAATGGGGAGAACAGTGTTTTTCTCATTTTAATGGTATGTGGTCGTTGGTGATTTATGATACTCATTCTAAAGAAATTTATGTATCAAGAGATAGATTTGGTCAAAAGCCTTTATTTTATATGCAAAGTGATGATGTTCTTTATTTTGCGAGTGAAATTCAACAGTTAACAATGCAAAAACAGTTGGCGGTTGATTATTTTATGATCCAAAGTTTTCTGAAAGAAGGCGATGCTGATTTAGGTGGGAGAACTTTTTTTAAAGACATAAAAACCTTCCCAAAATCTGAGTATTGGAAAGTAAAATCAGATGGTTCAATAGAGAAAAATAGTTATTGGAAATATTTTGATGGAGCTATAGCTGAAACTAATGATAAGGTTTTTGATGAATTTGAACATTTATTTGAAGATTCTGTCAAACTACGACTAAGAGCAGATGTCCCTCTAAGCGTACTACTTTCTGGTGGAATAGATAGTACTTTAGTTGCATATTACATGCGAAAAGAAAATACAAATGAAAAAATACTAGCATTTACATATGCGTCAGAAGATCACAATGATGAAAGCCAGTATGCACAAATTATTGCTAATCAATTAAAAATGTCTTTAGTTATAAGTAAACAGGATAATAATCCAGATGATTATATATTAAGGTTAAAGCGATTAGTACAACATCTGGGCAAGGGACATTCTTCACCAGCAATTGTATCAATTGATTATTTATATGAAAAAATTGCAAGTTCAAATATAAAAGTTAGCCTGGATGGGCAAGGAGCAGATGAGTTACTAGGGGGATACAAAACCTATTTCTTAGTTTTATTACCCTACTATCTTAAATCTATGCAGTTCAAACAGGCATATCTTTTAACTAAAGACATGATAAAAGATGGATTCTTAAGTTCATTAAAGTTGTCATTACGTACTAATTTAAGTGAGCCAAGTAAAAAAGTTCTACGAAATTTTATCGGCTATGAGAAATTCTTTTCTGATTTCAAAGATTCGGAAAAGACTCTGTTAGAGGAAGATAGTGTAGCTCCAAATAAACGTACAGACATAAATGGTTATTTAATGCAGCAACACTCCAAAGGACTTTCTAATTTACTTTATTATGGTGATATTGTTGCAATGAATAATTCTGTTGAGAATCGCTCACCATTTATGGATCACCGGCTGGTAGATTTTGTTTTTAAATATGGAGATAAACTAAAAATTTGGAATGCGAAGAATAAATATGTACTGAGGAAATTAACTGGCTATCAGGTTTTTCGTCAACAACTAGAAAGGAAAAAAATTGGATTTTCTTCAAATATAAAGTTAGAAACTAAAAAGAAGATGGTTCTTGATTTGGAGACATCTCCAATCTTTGATTGGCCAATTTTTTCTAAAAATGTCAAAACTTATGTTAATAGTACAACTTTACTTATGCCTAAATATGAAAGATTCATGTTTAGGCTTTATCAGGTTCATCTTTGGAATGAGATTTTTTATTCGAATATTGAACATGACTGCATTTAGGTAAACTTTACTCTTAATGATGATTTTCCAAATGATCACTATTGGAAGAAATAGGCCTAAAGTCAATTGGGGCATTAATAAGTAACTGCCTAATTTTTGATGCATTTCTGTCAGAGCAAGCAATGTCTAACTGCCCTAAAAGTTGATGTAGTTCTTCCCATTTCATAAAGCTTTCTTGAGCACTCATAATTCTAGGATGTTGAGTGCTGGTCACGTTATTCTCCCCGATTAATAACTCTTCATAGAGTTTTTCTCCTGGTCTAAGACCAGTGAATATTATTTCAATATCGCCATCAGGGTTTTCTTCTGTTTTTTCTTCTAGGCCTGATAATTCGATCATTCTTTTAGCTAAGTCATGTATTAAAACAGGCTCTCCCATATCGAGAACAAAAACATCCCCGCCATTGGCCATTGAACCTGCCTGAATAACTAATAGGGCAGCTTCTGGGATTGTCATAAAATAGCGAATAATTTTGGGATCTGTGACAGTAATGGGGCCACCTTCTCTAATTTGTCTATGGAATAGAGGAACTACAGAACCAGAAGAACCTAGGACATTTCCAAATCGAACCATGCAAAACTTGGTTGAATGATTTTGGCTATTGAGTCCCTGTAAAATTAACTCAGCAACTCTTTTCGTTGCACCCATAGTATTGGTAGGCCTAACAGCTTTGTCTGTCGATATCAGAACAAAAACCTCAACGCCCGCTTCAATGGCTGCCTGTGCTGTATTGAGCGAACCGAATATATTGTTTCTGACTCCTTCTATAGTATTCTGTTCAACCATGGGAACATGTTTATAGGCTGCCGCATGATAAACTGTTTCAACTTTGAAGCTGGTTAGAGTGGATAGAAGTCGTGATTTATTTTGTATGCTACCCAATACAGCAAATATTTTAGTGTCTGATTGTTGTTGAAGTAATTCTTGTTCAATTTGGTAGAGATTAAATTCAGAGACATCAAAGAGGATCAGTGTCTTTGGTGAAAGTTGAATAATCTGTCTACAGAGTTCAGAGCCAATTGAACCTCCTGCACCTGTGACTAATACATTTTTATGGATGATACATTGTGTCAGAAGATCTGGGTTGGCAAATACTGCGTCACGTCCGAGTAGATCTTCAATTTGTACATCGCGTAATTCATCAATTTTCGCTTTACCGCTGACTAAATCTGCAAAACTAGGTAATGATTTAACTTCGACTTGAAGTGATTCCAGTTCAGTGACCAAAACACGTTGTTTTTGAGATGAGTTTCTGGGCATGGCTAAAAGAATAACATCTACCCTCAAAGAGGTGATTTGACTTTTTATTTCGGCTACTGAATAAACGGTTAAGCCTTCTATTTTCGTACCTTGTAGAGAGAGATCATCATCCATAAAGGCGATAGGTGAATATTCATTTCCTCGCTTTAAAGCCGCAGAAAGTTGTCTTCCTGCGGATCCAGCGCCATATATTAGAACTCGTTTGAGGTTACTGGGGTGAATATATCTTAACAGGGCTCGAACAACCAAACGAGTACCAGAAATGATAAGGAGACTAGAGGCTAAAAATATAATAGAAAGTGCTAAAGGCCGTGCGATATTAAAATAATACAAGATAAGATAAAACATCAGTGAACCAACAAACAAACTTGCAAAAATGCTTGTTAGAACGGTGAGATCCAGATATCGAACGACGGTTTTGTAGACAGAGAAACGATGAAAAAGAAATAATGTAGCCAAATAGTTGGTGAGCAGTAAGAAAGCAAATAATAATGAGGTTTCTAATGCTAGCCGATGATTAGTGAGACGCCATGAGATTAAAAAAGCGGTAGTCAATGCTATAAAATCAAAAAGCATGGCAATAATTTGTTTTTTTTGTCTGCTTAAAGATAGCACCTTTAGGGCTATGTTCTTGAATATATTAGTCTTGTACATAAGGGATACTAGTTAATTAAAGAGTTTTGACAGACAAGATCAGGAGTATAGCAAAATTTCACAAAGTATAGATGCCTATGCGGTAATTTATTTCCAAGGATAAGTTTTATTCAATAATGCAAATAGCTTTTGATTGGGAGCTTGAAAAAATTTCCTTAAGGCGCCTTGTGTCTTTGTTGCCATATTAGGGTAACTATTCCGATTGTATTTTTTTAAGTTGTTGAAATCGGCTGAATTTTCTTTTTTTAAACCTAAAAATAGAAAAAGATTGGTGAGTATTTTATCTGGTGATTTTTTAAGTTCATCGGCTTCAATAAAGTAAATATTTTCCATATTGAAAAACTCAAGCCAATATTCTATTTGATCAGCATACAATCCTCTTGATTTATACGAGGATTTTTTTTCTGCAGTAGACAAATAATCAGAATATGTCTGAAAATTAAGTTTGTCCTCTCTCTCTAATGCTTCTTCAAAGCTTATTTTTTGTGATTCTGGCAAATTACGCATGGAAAAATGATAATGAGAATAGGCTCTATCAACAGGATCTCTCAATAAAACCACTAATTTCAGTTGTGGAAAATGCAGATGTGTTCTTTTTGCAGCCTTTTTAAAGAATAAATAGGTTGGACTTGCTTCTCCAGTGATCTGTGTGGGGGACTTAAATAATGGAAAGTGAGCGTAGTAATAGTCTAAACCTTTTGCATAATTTTGCGTAAAAAATTGTGTTTCTTTGACTAATGGAGGTTTGAAGTTCGTTGAATATTGACAGATGTAGTTAAAAAGTGAGGTAGTGCCACATTTTTGAGCACCAATGATCATAAAATCGGGTTGAGATCTCCTGATTAAAATCTTTACTAAAAGAACTCTAAACCACAAAATGAGTTCTAATAGAATTCGATTTGAAAATAAGCGTTTTTTTCTATTCATGCCGTAAAATCTCAAGGCTAAATATAGAGGTATTTATTCGATGGCGGTGATAGATAAATAAGGTTGCCATTAGGTTTTTTATAAAAATGGAACTGGAGGTTGCTATGGCTGCACCAACAATTCCAAATTTTGGTATGAGTAGAGTGTTTAGTAACACATTTAAGATAAATGTGATCAGAATTAATACTAATAAGGTATTTTGATGGCCTGTCATGGAAAGAAATAATGAGTTAGAGCCAAATAAAGTAGCGATATAGAATCCGCTCACTAACACTAATAGACTAGAATTACTCGCACTAAATATTGGTCCGAATGTTAAAGAAATAATAGCATCTCCAAAAAAGAAAAAGATTAAGAATATCGGTGATACTAGAACAAAGAGCAGAATGGATGTTTTTGTAATAATTTTTCTGAGCTCTTGAGTTTGTTTTGTATGGAATAATTCTGAATAATTGGGGGCTGATAGGGTGTTAACGGATTGAATAATTAATGTGGTTAAAAGTGCAATTTTTAACGCCACGTGATACAGGCCCACTTGCGTTGCAGGGAGGTATTTAGCAATCATCAAAGTATCAACTTGACCCATAATCGTCGCTAGGGAAGTCGTTGCTAACATAGGTAGAGCCGTGATAAGTAGAGGTTTAGTATCGAATTGAATACTGCTAGCGTTCAAACTAACTTGCAGATGGAAGTAGCGGTGTATCAGAGCAAAATTAAAAATCGCCACACAAAGAGTCGCTATCACCCTTGTGTATATCGCATTGAAAGTATGATAAAAGAAAAAGGTTGATAGAATTAATAACAACAAGTTGAGTAGAGGAATGGTGATTAAATTCAAAACATATTGGTGAATGAGCTTTAATCCTCTAAGCACTTGTTGACTGAAGGCCATCAGAGAAAATACGAGCAAAAATAGCAGACTGATGAATAAAGGTTGTTCGATAACAGGTTTGTGAAACAAGTTCGCACTGATTTGTGAAAGATTCAATACAAAGATAACAGTTAAAAGAGTTGCCATAAGTAAAATCACCAAGGCAAGTTTTCGAATCAACAGATAAGTAGTTTTGAAATTGTATTTATTGAGGAATTCTGGGATAAATCTTAATATAGCGGTTTGGTTACCTAATAAGGAAAGCGTAATCAATATGGCTAATATAGAGTTAATTGTGGCTACGTAACCGATAATCTCAGCGCCATAATAACGAGCCATAAATAAGTTTGTGAAAAGGCCTAAGAGGCTCACAATGCCTTTGGCAATCAGTACATAGGCACCGCCTCTAAATATTTCATGAAAGCGTTTGTCTGACTTGAGGGCAGAAATCAATTTATTCAAACCTGAGTGAGATTGCTTGTTCAAGTGAGGTTGATAATGTGAGTTTAATTTGCATGGATATTAGCATATTTTTCCTGATTATGGCTTTTGTGTAAGCTTATACTGAGAAATTAACCAATTTAGGATATGATTCAATATCTCTATCCGCGATAAGTTTGAATTTATTTCAATACTTATATTTCAAATATGATGACTGCTGGCTTAAAGGCTTTAATTAACTAAAATGAACCCATTGAACTCTACAGAAAATATTGTGCCAAAAAAGCCCAAGCTGTTGATTCATATGGGATATCATAAAACCGCCACAACATTTTGGCAACGCCAAGTTTTCAGCATACCTTGTTTTAATTTAATTGATAGATTGCAATCACAAGCACATTTTTTAGAGAAAACACCCTATAATTTCTCTGCAAAGGCTCTCAATGAGTGGCTTGCCCAGGTTATCGACCCCAATAAAATGAATGTTATTTCAGATGAGGAATTATTAGGCAATATCCACACTGGAGGAAATGGTGGCAGTATTACTTATGAGGTGATCGAAAGAATAGCGGCAATTGAGGGTGTGGAACTATACATTTTGCTCTTCTTCAGGGAGCAAACCTCCATGATTGAATCATGTTACCGTCAATATGTTAAAAAAGGAGGCTGTTATTCCATCCAAAATTATATTTACCCGCCTAAGTCTGCTGTTAGACACCGATTTGCTGCTTTCTCATTAGAACACTTTATGTATCATGATGCGATAGAGCATCTACAGCGTAAAATGAGTAAAAAAAATGTATTGGCACTACCTTATGAGAAATTTTGTGAGAAGCCTAATGAAGTTTATGCTGAATTGGGGAAACTTTTAGGTTCTCAAAAATTGGAAGTAGCAATAAGAGATGGGTTAAAATTGCTGGATGGACAAAAAACAAGCAATAAAAGTTTAAGTAATTTGTCTTTAATTTTAGCAAAGGTTTTCAATCGATTATCACGACATGATCCTATTGCCAGGCATTCCTTTATCCATATCCCTTATATCGATGTGATTTTTAAGAAATTGTACGAGGGGATAGATCGTTTCATTCCTCGCAAGTATCGGTATCTCTCCTTACTTTCTAGTGAACAAAAGTCCAATCTTCGTGAATTGTATTGCCTGAGTAACTCAAAGCTAGAGAAACTTTTAGGAATAAGTCTTGCACAATATGGTTATAGTGCTCAATCTGAAAAGGATAGTTTGTCGTGAAATTAGGTTATTTATTGTCTCCTGGTTTCAAATGGATTCGATGGTATCTAAGAATTCAGTCTCACGTCCACTTTTTTGATAAAAGGTATTCTTTATCGAGTAATGAGAGTTTAACTCCCTTTTTTATTTTGGGATGTGGGCGTTCGGGAAGTACCTTGTTGCGGACTATGTTAACAAAAGATCCTCAGATTGTTATTCCTCCAGAATCTTATGTTCTTCCAAAAATAATCAGAAAGTTTTATCGTAAGGCATATTTACCTTGGAACCAATTAACTTCAATGGTAATTAACGGATTTGAAAAGCATCCTGAATTTAGTACTTGGAATATTTCTCTAGAGAAAACCTTACAAAGTTGCCAAGCACTTCCCGAAAAACAGCAAAGTTTGGCTAACATCATCGAAATGATATACCTGAACTATGGCCTGCATCGCGTAGAAAAATCGCAACAATTTATCCCTCAGGATGCGATGATATGGGGAGACAAGACACCAAAAAATTCGCAATTTATAGATCATATCCAAGCGCTTTTTCCAAAGGCTAAATATATCCATTTAATCCGAGATCCCAGAGCAGTTTTTGCATCTTATATAAAATCAGGACTTGCTTCAAAAAAGTCGATGAATGAAGCGGATTATATTGTGTGGTTTTGGCTAAAAGCGCATGGCACCATAGAAAAAAATAAAAAGAATTTGGGGAAAGAATGCTTTTTAGTGATTCATTATGAGGATTTGATTAGACAACCTAAATCAACAATGCAAAGCGTTTGCGACTATTTAGGCGTTGATTTTCAAGAGTCTATGTTAAAGTTTTGGTTGGATCAAGAAAATCTAGGGGACGTAGAAAAATACCACCATCATAGGAATACGCAGAAACCCATAGATGTTAAGAATATAGGCAAATGGAAGTATGAATTGTCACCCGAACAAATTAAATTTGTTGAAAATCATTGCCTTAAGTTATATCAATCACTTTGCCGCGATTATCCTCTGAGAGGCGTTGCAAAGTGAATACAGCTATTATCATGATTACAGGCTATGCCAGGAGCGGTACTAAGCTCTTAAACAAAATATTACATCAGGCAAATTTGGCTCAATATACACCAGAATTACAATTTGTGGAAAATATCTGGAATATCAAAGATACCTCAAGGATAGACCCAAAAACACTCAATAAAATGGCTCAACAACAAATGATGAAGTTAGCCTATGGAGAAGGATTGTTTCAAGAAAATGATTATAGAGAAAGTCTTTTAGCTCAATTGAAAAACAGCATAAATAATGGTGAGATAACCCAAGGCGCACAGCTTTATTTATCAATTTTGCAGCTAATAAGAGGTCAATACAGCCACTGCTTGGACAGTACACCTAGAAATATTTATTATATCGATGAATTTTTAACCTTATCTGATCGGTTTAAGTTTGTATTTTTGTTAAGGGACCCAAGAGATTGTATTTTAAGCCAAAAGAAGAAATATAAAAATTATCTTAGGAAAAAGCGTTATTGGGAAGCTTTGAGGCTTTGGCTAAATTATAACCCGATTCTTATGGCCAAACTTTGGGCTAGATCTTTTGAAATTGCCAATACAAGTAAGGGAGAGCATTGTTTCATTATTCAATATGAAAGGTTGACCCAACAGCCTAAGCTGGTTCTTAATGAATTGTCCGCTTATTTGAAATGTACTCTAGGTGATATCAACTATACTCACATTAATGCTAATAACTCAGAAAAATGGATGGCAGAATTACCCTGCTCTGATGTGTATTGGATCCAAAAAACCTTATCTGATTTCTTAAACAAGGCTGGTTATAAAGAGAAGCCTATAGGTGGTTGGGTGGTTTTATATTGGTTTAAAATATTATGGTATTTTTTGAAAATGCCTTTGGCATTAATTTTGAACTTATCAAGATTAAAAAATCCATTAGATGCAATTTTAAGAAGATTGAGTTTTAATCAATGAAAATACTCATAGCATCCAATAATGCGCCTTCAGAACATAAAAAATATGCGGGTATATTTGTTGTTAATCAGCTAAATTTTTTCAAAAAAAACTGGCCAGATATCGAGTTTTATCAATGTTTCTTGCAAAGAAAAAACACAGGAAAAATTGGAAGTCTTATAAAATATATTAGCTATTTTCTCAATTTACGTCAAAAACTAAAAATAAAGTTTGAGGTTGTACATTTTCATTTTTTATTTCCTAATATTCTATTAATTTTATTATTGAAAAGTCGTCTACGGGGTAGTCATGTATTAATGACATTACACGGAAACGATGTCACTTTTTCCTACAAGAATACATTATTCAGGTATTTGACGAAAAAGGGATTAGTTTATGTGGATCAGATTTTATCGGTAGGTACTGGAATTGCTGACGAATTTGAAAATGTTTATCATAGAAAAGTGAGTTCTGTTATACCTGCTGGAATTGATAGAAGTATCTTTTTCCCAAAAAATGAAGAAAAGTTGTATGATTTTGTTTTTGTAGGCTCCTTCTATAAGGCCAAAGGTTTAGATATGTTACTAGAGGCTATAGAATTGTTAGGTACAAAATCAGGGTTATATCCTTCGTTTTGTTTTATCGGTTCGGGGACTGAGTTGTGCGCTATTCAGGCCATGTCACATCCAGATAAAGTAACCATTATCGAAGACGCCGAACAGTCCACTATTGCCAATTATGTCAGGAAAAGTCGATATTTAGTATTGCCTACTCGCAAGGAAGCATTTGGATTGGTGATTACGGAAGCCATGTATTGTGGAATACCTGTAATTACTACCCCTTTGGTTGGGCCAAAAATGCAAGTTCAGGATGGATCTAACGGATTTTTATTAGAAAAAATCAATACAGAGTCTTTAGTGGAACAGCTAGTAAAAGCCCATTTTCTATCTCAGGAAGACTATCAACAGATGAGTGTTAGATGTATACAATCTAACACTGATTATTCATTAGATAGGGTTTGTGATAAATTAATGGCTATTTATACAGAAATGGCAGGTACCAATGAGTCTTTATAGAAAGCTGGCTTATTTTTTATACATCGCCTTTTTCAGGTTTACGCCAGAAGATTATCGACCTTATTCTTTAGGCTTTCACCGTATTCGTAGACTTCTGGTTAAACAGTTTGTTGTGAATTGTGGAGACAATATTCGAGTGAAATATAATGCAGATATTTCTCCTAATATTCGTATAGGTAACCATTCTGAATTGGGGCAAAATTGTTTGATTCATGCCAATGTTTCTATCGGGGACTATGTGATAATGGGACCAGATGTGAAAATCTATACCAGAAATCATAAATTTGATGATTGTCATCAGTATATTCAACAGCAAGGCAAGAGCAGAAAAGAGACTCGTATAATGAATGATGTTTGGATAGGCGCGAATGTGATTATTCTACCTGGCATAATTGTTGAAGATCATGCTGTGATTGGAGCCGGAGCTGTGGTCACAAAAAATGTACCCGCTTGGGCTGTTGTTGTTGGAAACCCTGCAAAAGTCATTAAGTATCGTCATGCAGAAAAAATCTAAAATTCTTTATATCATGGGCGCAGGACGTAGTGGCAGCACGGCGTTAAGTGTATTCTTGGGAGCTGCTAAAAGTGCCATTCAAGTAGGGGAGTTAACCCAACTAAACCATGGAAATTTAGCTGTAAGCCAATGTAGCTGCGGTAGTTTACTTTCGGATTGCATATGTTGGTCACAAATTTCTTGTTTAAAATCTTTGGAGCAAGAGACACAAGAGCGTGCGAGAACTCTAGAAAAGCATATAAATATTTTTAAATATTTTTTTGCATATAAATTACCATCATGCTACCAAAATTTTCATGAAGAATTATTTTCTGAGATCCTTCAACATTGCGATCAAGAAAGAGTGATCGACTCATCTAAATATATAGGCAGGGCCCTGGCCTTAAATAAATGTGATAATTTAGATGTAAAATATATCTATTTAGTTCGTGATCCTAGAGGGGTTATTCATTCCTTTGCCAAGAATGTGCAAACATCAAGAGGATTAATGAGTGCTTGTATTTATTATAATCTAGTGAATTTTACTGCTGAAATAATTTCCAGAACACTCTTAAAAAATAAAGTATTAAAAGTAAAATATGAAGATTTGTTAAATGATCCAAAATCTGTATTTCAAAATATCGCTAACTTTACAGATCTGGATTGTATCTCTATTTTAACCAAAATTCAGACAGAACAATTTTTTGACATAGGCCATATCATCGGCGGAAATCGTTTGGCTAAAAAGGCTTCTATTCAGTTTCAATCTCATGATGGATGGTGCGATGAACTTCCACTTTTCAAACGATGGATAGGTTATTTCTTAACTTTCCCATTGAACTTGCTAAATCGATATAAACTGTGAAGATATTATTAACCTTAGATTACGAACTCTTCTTGGGGCGAAATATTGGAACTGCTCAAAAGTGTTTGATCGAGCCTACCAATAAACTACTGGCACTGTTAGATGATTTTGGTGTTAAAGCCACCTTTTTCGTGGATGCAGGGTATCTTTTTCATTCTTTAGATATGCCGTCATTGCATGATGATAGATCAATGGTTATTCTGCAACTTCAAGTAATTCTGGCTGCAGGGCATGATATTCAATTGCACATACATCCTCATTGGGAAGATGCCAAAGAAGGTGATGGAGAAATATTATTACCTAGTACAAGATATCGCCTTCAACAGTTTGACACTGAAACTATTGCAAAAATTGTTGAGAAGTATAAGACAATTCTAGTGAAAGAATTTAATATTCATCCCATTGCTTATCGTGCTGGTGGATGGTGTATACAACCTTTTGATATTTTATCTAACATTTTATACGAACAGGGTATTAAAATGGATAGTTCCGTTTTTCCTGGTGGCTATCTACAATCACCTGGCCAGAAATTTGATTTTCGCAACGCCCCGATAATGGATTATTGGCATTTTGATGATGATCCTTTGGTCGCGCAAAATCGGGGGCACTTTATAGAATTACCTATTGCAAGCATGAAAGTTTCCCCTTTGTTCTATTGGCGAATGGTCGTTGCTAAACTAATAAACAAGCAAACTCATCGATCATTTGGTGATGGAAAAGCGGTTGAATCCCCCTTATCTAATATCCTTAAATTGCTCAGCATTCCCTCAATGTCAGTGATTTCTATTGATGGATACAAGTCGAAATTGTTAATGAAAGCCTATGATACTTGGAAGCAAAAACACAAACACATGGTTATTATGGGGCATCCCAAAGCATTTAGTGAGTGCTCTTTGTCACAGTTAAAGTTGTTTTTACAAGAGACTATAACAACGAATCAATTTATCACTTTTAGAGATTGGTATCATGAACACCACAGTTAAACAACTCTCTAAAATTACTCTTGCGGATTTAGCTATTCAACCTTTTTTAGAAGTGAATTCTGCAGCTGATTCTTTTTACAACACAAGTGGCAAGATCAAAACAGGATTTGCTGTGGCAATCAATGCAGAAAAACTGGTCACTTGTTATCAGGATCCCGCATACAAGCAACTGATTTCTACATCCACAGTGGCTTTTGCCGATGGTATACCCGTTGTGTGGTTAATGAGTAGAAAAGGAAAGGCAGGTAAAAGAATTCCAGGATGTGAACTTTGGGAGTCCCTTATGCAGAAGGCAGGTGTGCATCAGTCCTTTGTGTATCTATTAGGGGCTTCAGAGAGAGTGAACGCCCTAACACAAATAAAATTACAACAGCAATATCATGTTAATATTGTGGGTGCCCACTCAGGGTATTTCGATGATAATGGACTTATCATCGAACAAATTACTAAAAGTCGGGCTCAAATTGTTTGTGTTGCCATGGGATCGCCAAAACAGGAAAAATTTATTGCTGAATGTAGGGAAAAATACCCGAACACCTTATATATAGGTGTCGGGGGGAGTTACGATGTTTTTGTTGATGAGGTTAAAAGAGCGCCCCGATGGATGCAACGTATTCATTTAGAATGGTTGTTTCGACTAGTTGTTCAACCAACAAGGATCTCGAGACAGTTAAGACTTTTGCAGTTTATTGGGTTGTTTATTCGAGGAAAGTTTTGATATTGAGCAATCCTATCACTAATAATGGCAATAATTCCTGTAAAAATTATTGAGAGAAAATAAATGCACCAGACATTAAAGTTGCTGATCCCTGACTTGCCAAGTGCAGATGAGCTTTACCCTTGGTTAAAGCAGATAGATCATAATCTTTGGTATTCAAATTATGGTCCCTTAGTTCTACAATTCGAACAACAACTTTGCCAATTGATTCAATCCGTTGCTAGCTTTGATTGTGAATCACAAAATCTTACAACCTGTTCCAATGGCACTTCTGCTATTGTTTTGGCACTCAAGTCTCTAAATTTAAAACCCCAATCCACCATTTTAGTTCCGTCCTTTACTTTTCCTGCTACAGTTTCTGCTATTATAGAAGCTGGATTAAAACCTATGCTTGCTGATGTGGATGTAGCAACTTGGCAGCTTACGCCATCAATTGTTGAAGCTTTGTTACCTAAGCATAAAATAGATGCTGTGTTAACTGTGGCAGCCTTAGGCAGTCCTGTAGATAGTCAATTATGGGATAGTTTTTCCTTAAAGTTTGCGTTACCTGTTGTAGTTGATGCTGCTGCGGCTTTTGGGCACCAATCTATTGGAACTGAATGTATTTATACCTTCAGTTTTCACGCCACCAAAAACTTTGCTATCGGAGAGGGGGGGCTCATTATTTCGGCCAAGGAAAATCTCATCGAAAAATGTCGGCTTATGAGTAATTTTGGCTTAAAAAACTTTCAAGTTTTGGTGGATGGATACAATGCTAAAATGAGTGAATATCATGCAGCGGTTGGTTTAGCACAAATGCGACGTTGGCAAGCGATCAAATCTTTAAAGCACCAAATGTGGAAAGACTATAATCATTTTATTCTTTCGTATCAATTACCTCTCACTCTACAAGCTATTGATGATCGCTTTGAGTTTGCTCCCAGTACCTATGTGATTAAATTTGATCAATTTATGTCCATGGATTTGGTTTGTGAAAAATTTATTGAAGCTAAAATTGAAACGAGAAAATGGTATTGTCCAGCCGTTCATAAAATGCCAATTTATTCTGAAAGCGCTATCTCTCCTATTTCTTGCGCGACGGCAATGACTGTAACCAACGATCTCAATAGAAACTGTTTAGGCATCCCATTTCATAGCAAAATGGCATTAAAAGACAAAGACATATTGTTTAATACTTTATTAGCAATATTTAATTAATACTGAAGGAGCCTCATGAAAATATTACTACTGGGTAAAAATGGTCAAGTGGGTTGGGAGTTACAACGTGCGCTTGCGCCATTGGGGACTTTAATCTCCTTAGATCGCTCACAACTTAATTTATCTGATGCAGACGCTTTAAGGTATGTTATCCGTCAACATAAACCCGATTGGTTAGTCAATGCGGCTGCTTATACCGCAGTGGATAAAGCGGAAACTGATCAAGCCAATGCCTATGCCATTAATGCAGAGGCTTTAGCTGTGATGGCACAGGAAATTTTTAATCTAGGCGCTTGGTTGCTTCATTATTCCACTGATTATGTTTTTGATGGTAATAAGGAAGGCTTCTACAAGGAAACCGAAGAAGTGAATCCATTGTCTATTTATGGCAAAAGCAAATTGGCTGGAGAAAGGTCGATTATTGATTCAGGTTGTAACCATCTTATTTTCAGAACCAGTTGGGTGTATGCCACAAGAGGTGCAAATTTTGCAAAATCCATGTTACGTTTATTTGCAGAAAGAGAACAGTTGAATATTGTAGCCGATCAACAAGGGGCGCCAACAAGCGCAGAATTAATTGCCGATGTAAGTGCACTTTGCTTAAGGCAAATTGCGCAAGCTAAAGATACAGATCCCCTAGATCTTTCTGGTATTTACCATCTTGTAGCCAAAGGAGCTACAACATGGTTTGATTACGCAGAGTATATTTTGTCTAAAGCAAAAGAAGGCCCTAATGGTGTATCCATTCAATGTCGAGAGATCCATCCCATTCCCTCAAGTGCATACCCAGTCGCCGCAACACGCCCTTTAAACTCGAAACTTTGTGTTGACAAAATTGAACAAGCATTTGGGGTTGTTTTGTCTGAGTGGCACTATCATTGTGATAGAATGCTACAAGAGGTACTATTTAGATAGCTTTTTACACATTATTTTTTGAGAATGTTTTAAATCATTTGATTTGCATTTTATTTTTGATTAAAATACGCATCCAATTTGATGAAGGATTTAATCCAGTATAGCTAATTCATTGAATTTAATAGTAAATTTGAAATTTAGCGGGAATAGCTCAGTGGTAGAGCACAACCTTGCCAAGGTTGGGGTCGCGAGTTCGAGCCTCGTTTCCCGCTCCAAGTTTTATTTTTCAGATCACATTTCTCCTTAATTTCTGATTGTCTTAGAATTGGTTCACTGATATAACACTATCTTCTATTAAATATACCTTTTAGAATATTTTACGATGTATGTGTTAGAGGCTAACGTTTGTATTGACGCGCTAATTCGTTAGGGGCTAACGTTTACCCTGAAAGTTGCAATCTAATTCTAACTATAACCATAACTGCTCATGGGTCATAAAGTGAAAAGATTATTAGCGTAGGTAAGGGGCTTGAGCAGCATAGCCAAAGCTTTGTAGCTCTTGTCAATAACCAGTCATTCTCTACGAACTACGCCTTGTTCCCACGTCCCACCCAAGCTCTGAAATCCGGTATTTCCAGGTATCATGGGTCTAGATCCCTATAGCTTAGAGCAATAGGTGCATTGGCGTTTTAGTCATTATGCTCGAACTAAAGCGTTAAGTTTAGGACAGGGGTTAACCTTTTGATTGGATCAATCCATGGAAAAATGCTAGTAGTGGAAATAGTAGTGGAAATTATTTGTCCTTTTAACATTCTGATTAAGTGTGCATATCTGTGAATAATACCTTTGATTTACATCCTCTTAAATTAAGCTGGCTCATTGTTTCTATCGGGGCCTCCTTGGGCTTTATACTGAGTTGGGGCAGTTTAACTGGTGATGCTCAGGGTCGAGTGAATCTGTTTCATCTTTTGGTGGTTTACATGCTCATCCCTATTTTGAGTATCATCGTTTCCCTTGGCAGTGCGTTGTTTGGAAAGGGACTTAATCTTGCCGGTTTGCTTTATGCCATTCCTGGATTGCAGCGAAAATCATCGCCACAGTGGGTTAAACTCAGGCAATATCATTTGGATAAGTTTTGGTTGTTAATGCAAAGTCAGGCCGCTGCCCTTGCATTTTCAATCGCCAGTTTATTGACCTTTGTGTTTTTGTTGCTCGTTACCGATATCAATTTTATATGGCGCAGCACCCTATTAGATGCCACAGATATTTTTCCTTTTCTACAATGGATTGCTAAACCTTGGTATTTTTGGCAACAGGCGCAACCCGATTTCACATTATTAACACAGACTCAAGATTCGCGTCTACTTGAAACCCATAATGTGGCGTCTAATTTGGGATTATGGTGGAAGTTTATCTTGGCCACACAACTTTTTTATAGTCTTTTTTTAAGAAGCATCGTTTTTGTCTCGTTGAGGGTTTGGATACATTTAACCTATGAGAATGATTTCGAAATAAAGCTTCAAAAACGGCAGATCAAACCTGATATCAGGGAACCAGCTAGTCCCAATCAATCGATTATCACGCATCAACTAATTCCTCCTTTGGTGTTAAACAATTGGGGGCAAGTGCCGAGAAAACTGATCAGTCAAAATCTTCGTTCTACCCAAGCTGATGCGGAAAATTTAAGTGATGAAGATCTGATGACGCGGTATTTTATCGACGAAATGATCTCAGATCCCACAGCGACAGAAGCACAACAATACAACACCATAAGTTGTACCCAAAAGCAGCTAGTACTCACAAGAGCATGGGAACCTCCTTTAGGGGAACTTGAAGATTTTTTGAAGCTAGGTTGTGGCTATCTTTGCCCTATGGATTGGCAAGGGGAGCAATTACAATCCCTGAAGCAATCTGATTTAGAAGAATGGCAAAGATTACTCGAACAGTTGCCAAACTGGACTCTTTTTGTGAATAAGGAGTATTTGCCTCATGAATAGCCCAAAGTTTGCTGTGGTAGGACACCCCAATAAGGGAAAGTCTTCTATTGTGGCAACATTATCCCATAATGACTCCATAGAGATCTCGAAAAGAAGTGGTACTACTCAGCAGGCACAATGTTTTGAGATTAAAACCACCCATTCTAGTTATGAACTATTTGATACCCCAGGTTTTCAGCGTCCCAGTAAGGTATTGGCTTGGTTAAAAAATCAAGCCAAAAGTGCAGATAAACGATCACAAGCTGTGCAAAAGTTTGTTGATGATGCCAGCTGCCAACAGCTTTTTCCGGATGAAATTGAGCTTTTAAAACCCTTAACAGCGGGAGCGGCTATTTTGTATGTGGTGGATGGTTCCAGACCTTTTGGTATTGAATATGAGGCTGAAATGGAGATCCTGCAATGGACAGGCGCACCCAGTATGGCCTTAATCAATCCCATCGAGAATAGTCAATATGTCGAGGAATGGGAACGCGTATTGGTACAATACTTTCGTACTGTCAGAGTTTTTAATCCTATGGAAGCAGATTTTCATAAACAGATGGACTTATTAAATGTCTTTGCCCATCTTCAACCTCAATGGGCTCAGAAATTAAAGTTAGTGACTCAGGATTTAGAGCTAAAACGACTAGAACAAAGTCAGCAATGTTCCATTATTTTAGCTCGTTTGTTAGAAGATTTATGCCATCATAAAACCACGCAAAAAGTCTTATCTAAAGCTCAAGCTAACTTAGTCGAACCCTTATTAAAAAATCAATATCTGAAATGGATGGTCAATCGAGAGCAAAAAGCTATTCAGGAAATGTTAACCCTATATAGCCATTATCATACTCAAATTCATATAGAAGATATGAGCTTACCCCATGATCTCTTTGATTGTGAACAATGGTATTTATGGGGCTTGACCAAAAACCAATTAATGACCTCGGCGGCAATTACAGGGGCCGCGGCTGGATCGGCAATTGATTTAGCTCTGGCGGGTAGCAGTTTAATGTTAGGGGCAGTTGGCGGCGGTATGGTAGGGTTGGCAAGCGCTTGGTTAGGCGCAAATAAACTAGTCGACATGAGATTACAAGGATTACCTATTGGGGGTTACGATGCAAGCTTTGGCCCAATATCACATCAAAACTTTCCTTACGTGGTTATAGGACGTTTTCTTACCTTGTATCAGAAAATCAGTACCCGAAATCATGCACTCAGAGAGATTTTAGATATTAATCCTATTGATTTAAAAGAAAAAATAAATCAACTAGAGGTGAGTGAACAAAAAAAATTGCATTTAAGTTGTGACAAACTGAGCCACCAGAAACCCGTAGAAGATCTGAATAAAATTTTACTGCAAATTTTGAATTAATTACAAAAATGGAAAAATAATTAAATATCGACTAAAGTTAAACAGATCGTCCGTAGTTTTATGCCTTAAATTTCAACTTCGAACTTGATGAGGCCATATGCCTTTTAAAATGATAGCGCAAAATATTCAAGGATCTGAAATATTAATTGTAGATGATACGCCAGCCAATATTGATTTGTTGTATAAGATCCTGACTCAAAAAGGATATAAAGTAGCAGCAGCACCCAATGGTGAAATAGCGCTTAAAATTGCGCCAAAGTTACAACCCGATCTGATTTTACTGGATGTGATGATGCCACACCCAAATGGCATAGAAACCTGCAGGCTACTTAAACAAGCAGAAAGTACCGCGAATATTCCAGTCATATTTGTTACCGCTAAAACTGAAGTCGCTGATATAGTCGAAGGGTTTGCAGCAGGGGCGGTTGATTATATTTCCAAACCCATCAAACAAGAAGAAGTACTTGCCCGTATTGCCACTCATCTCAAAATACAATCTTTAACTCGGCACCAAGCACAGCTGGTTGAAATGCTACAAGATTATGAAGTGAGAAATCGAGCGATTATTAATGAGATTGCCCAAGCTATTATCACCTTAGTGCCACCCGATCTGATTGAATCAGCCAATCCAGCTGCTTTAGCTCTGTTTGGGTGTGATGAAAAGGGGCTTGTAGGGCAGCATTTTCTTGAGTTTTTACAAGGAGAGGACAAGAGTGCAGCACAAGAGTTTCTAAGTCTCAAGCAAGCAGCCACATTAGATAGACGTTTTTCAAATGAAGTCGTGCTAGCTTCCAAACATCGTTCACAATTTACCGCCAAACTTAACATAGAGCCTTTAAGTTTAAACTATCCTTTATTTGTCTGCCATTTGCAGGATTTAACTGAAAGTAAAAAAGTCATACAACAATTGATAGATATTTCTAATGTGGATAAATTAACCAATATCAGCAATCGACGTCGCTTTGAAGAGTTTTTTGAAAACAGTTGGAAAAATATTATTGCACAGAATGGACAAATTTCTTTGATTATGGCGGATATTGATTTTTTTAAACAATATAATGATGAATATGGTCATCAGCAGGGTGATGATTGCTTAAAAATGGTTGCTGAATGTATCGCTACGACTTGCAAAAATGACAATTGCTTGGTGGCAAGATATGGAGGGGAAGAGTTTGTGATTGTGCTACCTCAGTATGATGCTGACAAAGCCAAAGCCTGTGCTGAATTTATATTGAATAATATTCGCCAATTAAAAATACCCCATGTTAAATCAAATGTGATGCCGATAGTGACATTGAGCTTAGGTATTTGTACCATGCAACCCAATGCAGCTGTGTCAAGAAGGTTGTTAATTGAAGGGGCCGATTCTGCTTTGTATAAGGCCAAAAAGCAGGGGAGAAATAGAGTGGTTGCCTTAATGAACAATGAACAAAAAGATGCATAAAGCTAGGGCGTGAATCCATGACGTTGCAGAATCTTTTTGTAGGTTCCATCTTTGCGGATCTTAGCTAAGCCCTGATTGAAATCGGCAATGTATTGTTTGCTTTTCGGATCATCTCGATTAAATAATATACACAATTTATGAGTTATTAAGGGTGGCTTAATCGCTTCTATATCATTAAAGAAGGGAGCCATGCTGGTGATGAGAAGATATTCAGCAGTCTTTTTGTTAATGACAATCAAATCCAAAGAACCATTTAATAATTTTTTGATATTTGCAATATCAGAGTTTACATATTCCTTGTGCAGAAAATCAGCGTTATCTAGCTGGGGGCTATTGGCATAATCTCGAACTAAACCAATTTTATACCCCTTTAAATCACTGAGTTTTTTCCAAGAAATCTTACTATCGCTGCGTTTATAAAAGTATTCACTACTTGTTAAGTAACAATCACTATAAATGAACTTCTGTGTTCGCTCTTTGGTAAAGTAGGCTCCTAGTATCCCATCGAATCGATGATTTTCTAATTCTCTCATTTGTCTAGACCAAGGTAGATAATCAATCTCTACTTCATATCCCTTACTTTTTAGAACGGTCATTACAATATCGGTTGCGACGCCTTGATTAGGTAAGTTTGAGCCTTGGTAGGGATACCACTCCAAACTGGCCAACTTAATGGTTTTGATGGGTGCTATAGTCGAATCAGTCATGGTATTAGAGGCTAACACAAGGTTGTATACAGGCTGCATAGCAATTACTAAGAGGAACAAAAGTTTATTGAGAGCTGATGTCATAGTACTTCTTGCTTTAAAGATCATCAAAACTATGATTAGGGATCTGATTAGTCTAAATATAGTCGATTTTTATAATTTTGCTAAAAATTCAGGGCTAGATCACGAAAAACGATTCATATTCAGGTAGATATGATCAAATAGCCATAACAATCACTGAAACCATATTTTCTCGGCGGTCTCTGTGTCCTCTGTGGTTCAATGGTTTGGAAAGAGGTTAGAGATCAATCAATGAACCACAAAGGACACAGAGAGCACAGAGTTTTTTAGAAAAACAAGGCAAACTGGGGGAGTGATCAGTTTTATAGCATAAGGTGATAGTTTTAACTTTTCTGGTGTGACCATTCGTGCGGTTGCCCTGGCTAAAAACTCACTTAATAAAAACACAAAGCATTTTAGTGCTAAACTTAGGGTTATTAAACAATGATCTATCTATAGCCTATGCTTAAAAGAGAAGGCCTTTCCTACAAACAATCCATTCAAGTGGTACTCGCGGCATTTTTTATTGGCTTTTTACTCTCATCATTACAAATATGGCAAGAATTTAAAGAAACAAAAGCAAATTTTGAAAAAAATGTCTCTCAAGTAATTAATACCTCTAAACGTAATGCTGTACAAGCTGCTTATAGTTTTGATAATGAAGCTGCCATACAGGTTGTGAATGGATTATTTGAGTTTAATCCCATTTACAAGGCTCAGATTACGGAGAGTTTTGGTTCTGTGCTAGCAGAGAGAGAACGAATACCGCAATCTGGACGCTTTGATTGGATTTCAGATTTTGGATTAGGTGTGAGCCAAGAGTTCCATATTAGTCTCATTCATAATGATGGTATTAATGAGAATAAGATTGGAGTTTTGGATGTTTTTGTTTCTACCTATCAAATCGCTTTTAATTGGTATCAACGTTCACTGCGCATATTTTTGTCGACTATTATTGAAATCATTATTTTATCTTTTATGTTTTTAGTTATCTCTAATAGAAACGTAACTCGACCGCTTTTGGATATTACTCATTCATTACAACAAATAAATTTGTCAAAAATAAAAAATGTGCGTATCAATATGCCTTATGAGCATCAAAATGATGAGCTAGGATTGTTGGTGAATATTACCAATCAATTTATAGAAACTATTTCTAGAGATTCAGAAAAGCTCCTTTTTATCTCAAAAGAAACAGAAAGGACCAATACTAAATTAAAATCAGAAATTCTAGAACGACAACAAGTCGAAAGAGCTCTAAAAGAGGCAAGTTTGCATTTAGAACAAAGAGTCAAAGAGAGAACAGCGGAGCTCACCAATGAAATTTTAGTGCGGAAAAAAACCGAGATCGATCTCAAACAAGCTAAAAATGATGCTGAAAAAGCTAATCAATCAAAAAGTGCATTTTTAGCGAATATGTCACATGAAATTAGAACACCGTTAAATGCAATATTGGGGTTTTCACAGCTCCTTAGAAGAGATGCCAGGCTGCCTCAAGATGTACATGCTACGCTAGTAACCATCGAAAGAAGCGGAAATCATTTACTGGATTTAATCAATGATATTTTAGATTTTTCAAAAATAGAAGCGGGTGTGATGACTTTGTACAAGGAAGATTTTGATCTCTATGAATTGGTCGTGGGTATTTCAGAAATGTTCGCTTTTCACTGTCAAGAAAAAGGGCTTGCTTGGTATCTTGAAAGTAGTGCCGACTCTGCAATACCCGTTCATGCAGACCAAAGAAAAATTAGACAAATTTTACTTAATTTAGTGGGAAATGCGGTTAAATTTACTGATGTTGGTGAAATACATTTGGTCTTAAAATGTTTGGATAATCATCAATATTATTTTTCTATTCAGGATTCAGGGCCTGGTATTGCAGAGACTGATCAACAAAATATACTTGAGGCTTTTCAGCAGTCAGAAGCTGGACATCAAAAGGGTGGTACGGGTTTAGGATTAGCGATTAGCACCAGATTATTAGATTTGATGGGTTCAAAAATCAATTTAACTTCACAGATCGGGCAAGGCTCAGAATTTTCCTTCACATTAGATCTAGAACCTGCACAGAATATAGTACAACCCAGAGAGTCTAGAACATCTTTTAAAATTGAAATATTATCAGAAGAAAAGATTGTTGCTCTGGTGGTCGATGATATTGAAGAAAACAGAAGACTTTTAACTAAATTATTAGAGGAACTTCATATTGAGGTGTATGAAGCTTACGACGGAAAAAATGCTTTAAACTTATTAAACACCACTTCTGTGGATATCGTTTTTTTAGATATTTTAATGCCCGTTATGGATGGCTATGAAACCATGCAACATATTTTAAATGATCATGCAGAAAATAAGCCGATTTGTGTAGCCGTATCTGCATCGGTTATTAATGCCAATAAGGATAAATTTAAGGCGTATGGATTTGATAGTTTTATAGCAAAACCCATAAGATTAGAAGCTTTGTATGAAACGCTTGTGCATCAATTACCCAATAAAATTGGGCAAAATACTCAAGGGATTGTCAATAAAAATTCTACAAAAAAATGTAAAGATAACAATGAAAAGTATACCAAAATCCCAATGACTCAAAGTCTGAGGGATAGATTGATCAATGCATCTAATCTATATCAGCTGTCCGAGATCAATCAATTATTGCTAGAAATGGAGGCGCTGGGTCCTGAGCAGCAGCAATTAGCAAATTATTGTCGTCATTGGGTTCAAAATTATCAAATGGATGATCTGGTGGAATTTCTAGGAAAATTACCTCTGCTCTAAGGTTTAGGTGGGGCATTAGTAACGTCACAGGGATGATAATCAGGAGATTGTGAGAATGCAATGGCATCTTTTAAGAGTTGCTCGGATGCAGCTATTTCTCCATTTTCAGCTAATGTGTTCATAGATGATAATGCTAGTTGGGCATCATGCATCATTAAATTTTGAGCTTGCATAGATGCTTTATTTTGATAGTTGGCTTTAGATTTTTTGATATTATGCTCTGAACTTCGAACTTC
>Ga0210050_1000673_pt1 | contig 42058 bp, 35 predicted proteins | sample CryGey132114_all_FD_185463 | JGI IMG/M metagenome (GOLD analysis project Ga0210050, IMG submission 185463) | Groundwater microbial communities from aquifer - Crystal Geyser CG22_combo_CG10-13_8/21/14_all (SPAdes) (version 2) | ecosystem: Environmental > Aquatic > Deep subsurface > Groundwater ... | reverse complement strand
ATCCGTACCCTTTTTTTTGTATGTTTTTTAGATATAAAAACACACAATCTTTTTGAATTTTCATAAAATAAATGAAAATTCAGTGATAAAAAAGTTACATTCATGGGAATTTTATCGGTACAACTTAGATTCATGGGAGCAAATTGATAAAATGGTAATGACAGCGAAGCAATATGGGGCGGATTTTGTTTTTATAGGTGCTTTAACTTTGTTTGGAAATGGCGATGCTGACTGTAAGACGCTTTACTATAAATTTCTGGAAAAACATTATCCTGAACTCGTGCCGAAATACAAAGGTCTATAGAATCTTTTTTGCCCCTTCAAAAGACTATCAAAAAGAGATCGAGGAAAAAACGATAAAAATATGCGAAAGATATGGAATCAAAAACGGACTTGTTTAAATTTGGCAGTTTCTTATCATCTGCTTAATTCCTCAACCCTCTCAACCGTATCTGACTCCTCATGTGATTTATCATCCCTAAATCTCACCAATCTCGGAAATCTTAAAGCATATCCGCTCGTGTATGAAGGTGATTTCTGGATTTCCTCATAAGCAACTTCAACAACAACATTCGGCTTAATTTCAACCTCTTTTCCTTCCTCTCTTATAATTAATTCCTTTAAAATTTCAGTCATCTCTTTGAATTGTTCATCTGTGAATCCCGTCCCAAGCCTGCCGATTGTTAAAAATTTATTGCTTACCGGGTCCCTAATTGCTAGTAAAAACGATGCCAGCCATTGCGCCCTTCTCCCTTCCCCCCATGTCCCCCCGACAATGACAACATCCAGGGTTTCCATAATCGGCTTAATCTTATACATATATCCTGCCCTTGAACCCGCCTGATAGGCAGCATCCAGTTTTTTTGCCATAACACCTTCATGACCTGACTTTAGGGCATAATTATAAAATTTCTCCGCATCCTCAATGCTGTCTGTAATTGTTTGTTCCGCCAGACGAAATGCCTCGGTTGTTTTTACAGTATTTTCCAAAATTTTTCTCCTGTTTTCAAATTTTTCATTCATCAGCGGTTTTCCGTTCAGATAAAGGATATCAAATAAATTTATTTCAACAGGAATTTTACCTACAATTTCATCAATATCGTATTTTCTCTTTATTCTTCTGGATAATTCCTGAAAGACCCTTGGCCTTCTTCTTTCTTCTTCGTTTCCTTTGTTTGTGCCGTGTATTGCCACTGTTTCACCTTCCATAATTACTTTGTCTGCCTGGACATTTTCTTTAACCGCTCTGACTATTTCAGGAAACTGGGTCGTAACATTTTCAAGTCGCCTTGTGAATAAATAAATATGGGCTTTATTTTTCTGAATTTGTATTCTCATTCCGTCATATTTTACCTCAAAAGCACATTTTCCGAATTCATCAATTGCATCCCTGACACCATTTACTTTTTGTGCGAGCATAACACGGACCGGAATACCGATTTCAAGCACAATATTTTCAAGTCCGTTATTTCCGTTCGCCTTAGCAATTCCTGCTACTTTTCCTATATCTGAAATCAGGTAATAGCCGCGCTCAACTAACTTTGGTTCAACATTATAAGCAATTGCAATTGCATCCCTGATTACGCCTTCTCCGATTCCCACCCGCATTTCACCGAGCAGTAATCTGACAAAAAATTTTGCCTCTGTTTCTGTTGCTTTGGATAAAATCTGACCTATTAACTGCATTTTTTTCTCCTGCGAACCCCCGCCCGAGCATTCTGAAATTTTTTGAAAACTATCGCTCACTTCTTTTACGGTTAAATTTTCCATTTCGGATGAAAATAAAGAGTGCTGAATTCTTCCGCTTAAAATTTTACCCCCAACATTTCCCAGGTCACCTTCTTCCCTGATTTGAGCCTTAATTTTTTCCTCTTTCCACCCGGTTGTCTTTGATAATGCCTTTACAACCAGATTTTCTGCAATTCCAAGCTCTTTATTGCTCCATATAGGAAATGTCTTTCCCTGAAAAAATAACAATATGATTTGCAGGACTTCATCCGAAACACCGGCAATAAATTTAGCAACAATCTTTGTCAGTTCAATCCTTCCTGTAATGCCTTCCTTATCTATTTTGTCAAAAATTTCAGCTATTTTTATGAAATCCATTTTTGATTTAATTAGTGTTCGTCCACAAAATATAAAAATTTGAAAAAAAATTTAATTTTTTCAAGGTAAATTTTTGTGTTTTTAACAATTTAAAAATCTTACAGATTTTTAAAGATTGAAAATCTTACAGATTTTCAGTAAAATTATAAGTTTATGGATGGACACTAATTATGCACAAGGAAATAAAAATTAAAATTTGAAAATATTGAAAACGCCTCCATATAAAACATTATCCTTCTTAATAAATATGTGTGCTTATCATATCTCGTGTTACATATCCGATTACAATTCCGTTCTCTCTGACGATGCATAAATCTGCTGATAAAATTTTTCCAAACGATTTTGTTACCAAATCATCTGCTTCAACAAATGCAACATTTTTATTTATTACTTCATAGACAAATGAGTTATATGAAATTTTACCGGTTGAAATTTTGTTCATTATTTCATTTATTTTGATTACCCCTTCAGTTTTTCCGTTCATTGTAACAACAAAAAATAAAGGGTGAGAATAGGCAAAGGAACTTAAATTTATCGCATCATTAATGGTTAAATTTCCGTCAATTTCCTGTAATTGAACTGCTATATCCCTGTTTTTCATCCCTTTAAATTTTTCCCTTGCTTCTGTCCATCGGACTTCGCCTTCTCCGACAACAAAGAGAAACATCGCTATAAACACCAGCAGCATACCGTTCATCCCGTATCCTTTAAGCGTCAGAAATAATCCGGCCAGCATCATCAGTGAGAATAAAATTTTTGCAATAGTTAATGAAATTTTTGTTGCTTTGAGATAATTCATAAATAACGCAAGGAATGCCCTTAAAATCCTTCCGCCGTCCATCGGAAATGCGGGAAGAAGATTAAATGCAGCAAGCATAAAATTTATCCATATCAGCCAGCCCAAAAATCCAAAGCCGTCAAGCAAAAAGTTTGATGCAAAAATGTTAAGGTAATGATTCCAGTTCGGGGTTAAAAACATAAGCAAAATAAGACAAATCCATGCAAATAAAATGTTAAATAAAGGCCCTGCAAAAGCCATCAGAAGTTCTGCTTTGGGATTTTCATCCATTTCAATATCTGCTGCTCCGCCCAACGGAAGAAGGGTTATACTTCTGACTTTAAATCCGAATTCAATGGCAACGAGAGAGTGTGAGAGTTCATGAAGCAAAACAATAGAAAACAAAATAAAAAACAGGAAAACAGATACAATTCCCGCTATGAGTCCGTTGAGAAACACAAAAAGCATAAACAGAAACAACATGAATATTAAAAACGATATATGTAATTTTACAGAAATTCCGAAAATTTCAAAAATTTTTACTGACGATTTCATTTGATGATGGTAATTTCATAATTAAAATTCATAATTAAAATTTTTCCAGAAGTTCAAAAAAATTTAAAATTTAAAATAAACGGGCCTGTGGTGATTTGAACACCAGGCCTCACGATTATCAGTCGTGCGCTCTAACCAATCTGAGCTACAAGCCCTTAAAAATTTACAAATTTCAGACATTGGTTTGTTCTTTTCTTGGCCGTCCTCGTCCCTTTTTTTTTATTTTGTTTCCTTCTTTTTCTTCTGTATTTCCTTCTTTCTCCGATTTTTCACCCACTGATTTAGATTCTTCAGCGGCCTTTTCCGGTTTCTTTGGGTTCAGGACATTTTTTTCGTTTTCTTCCTTGTCTTCTTTTTTTACCTTTTTGAATTCTTTATCGAACAATTCCTTAAATTCATTTAAGTCGGCCTCAACATCCCTACCTGCTGAAATAAGGTCATCTACTGGGTTTGATGAGTGAATGTGTATCCGTGGACCGTTTAGCAGCGGATGAGGCGCATAGACATAAGCGTCAATCTTTTTCTCTATCAGTTTTTTTCTGATCAGGTTGGGAATTTCTTTTACAACCATGGCCTCAATTTCTATGTCTTTATCAGTCTTCTGAATTAATTTAAAGCCCTCTTTTTTATCTGCTGTGTTATCTGCTGTGTTATCCATTTTATTGTTATGTTGTTATAATTATGTTGTTATAATTATGTTGTTATTAATTAAATTTTGGAGTTAAATTTATTGTTTAGATCTTATTTACTTTCTTATTTCGTATAAAATTTCAATCAAACACCTTCTGCGACAGGATATGTATGAATGTACCTGATTTGCTTCAATTCCGGAATTTTGTTATTCATTTTTTCTCTGATTTTTTGAATCTCTTCATGTGTTTCTTTGGTGTAAATTTTCCAGCCGCGGTCCTCACAAACGCCGGCATTTACCTTATAATAAAATTATCTCCTGTTTTGAAATACACGGACACGGTGGGCGTAACGAAGTGTATGAAGTTAGCGAATTCGCTATAATTAAAATTATAGACTTAAATTTATAAACCAGGTAAAATCAAATTTGACAATTCTAAATTTTTATTTCCTCCCTTACAGGATTTAAAATTTCTGTTAAGTGTTCAGCGGTTGCATTCTTTAGGTCGGCAGGATGTAGTTTTTTGTTTATAAACGCATCCTCTAATTCGCCGTAATTGTCAAATTCAATATTCTCCCCAAATTTTTCAGGCCGTTTTACCGCAAATTTATTTTTTTTTGAAAATATTATGAATTTACAGATTTGTAAAACTGGATTATCCTCGTTTGAGATTGGGCAGTATGCGGATGAAATTTTTTTCTTTATTGCTTCCGGCTCTTCGTCAATCTTTATCATTGTTTCCGGCTTGCTGCTTGACATCTTTGAACCTGGTCCCAGCAAGGATACGATTAAAGGACTATGGACAAATACAATGTTTTTATAAATTGCCGGCAAAATTTCCCGTGCAAGCATGTGAATCTTCCTTTGTTCTAACCCGCCGTAAGCAACATCAACATCCAGCGCCTTCATGTCAGCAATCTGCATAAGTGGATAAATCATCTGTGAAACCCTTGCGTTTTCAAGGTCTCTTGCCACTTCCTGCATACTTCTCCTTGCCCGGTCTACTGTAATTTCCAGTCCCAGCCGTAATACATCTTTCATATAATCTTCTTTAAACTGAAAATCAGAACCGCAGACAAAGTCCGCATCCTTTAATCCGAGTGCAATGAAGCATTTTTTCCAGTAATTCACCATTTCTTCAATAAACTGGGCATCTCCTTTGCGGTTCAGTTTCGTATGAACATCGGCGAGCAAAATTTTTACCTTAAATCCGGCAGCCATAAATTTCAGCAAATTTAAGGCAGTTGTCATAGTTCCTATATGAAATGGCCCCGATGTTTCGTATCCACAATAGACAATGCTGCCCTCTTTTAATTTATCAAATTCGTCTTCTGTTATTATTTCAGTTAAATTTTCTTTTAAATTTTCTATTTTTTCAGCATCCATTTTTAGAGGTAATATGTAATATAATAAATAAAGGTAATAATTATGTTTTGTTATAGTAAAATTTTACGATTTACGCAATTTTAAAAACGAAGTTTTTAAAATACACAAATGAAGTGAGCGTAAAATCAGAAATTTTATTTATTTACCTTCCATTTAAATTAATAACATCAAAAAATTTAATATTTATTTACCTTCCATTTAAATTATAGTCATTTTACTGACTTTTTGCAGTAAAATGACTATACTCGTAAATTTGATAACGGTGCAAAAAGTTAGCAAATTTACTATAATAATTGAACTTACTCAATAAAGGATGTCCATTGCTACAGTATTTAGCTCCAAAATTTAAATTTGATAATTCCAATTTTGATTTAAAAGTGCGGAATGTAAGTTCTGACTAAATAATATTTTACCAATAACATTTTTAAAATGTGCACCAAGAAATCACATGCAGTGCCGGTGGATAAATATCGTGCGTTCCATCCATCGTTAATAAAAAGCCTACCTCAGGTGTCTCTAAAACTTATAGATGAGGATGTACCGTGATGTTAAGTGATAAAAATGATATAAAATGATTACTATTGAAAAAGGTGACGGAATAATGGAAATTAAATTCCAGTATAATAAAGATTACATTGAAAAAGTCAAAACAATCAAAGGATGTTTCTGGCACCCTAACGAGAAGTATTGGAGTTTTCCAAACGATGAGGGGATAGTAGAAAAGATTTTATCTGCATTTTCCGGCGAGGACATTTGTCTTGCTTTTGCATTAGAAAAATTTGATGCGCTTAAAATAGAACTTATTTCAAGAAAATATAGTCCAAAAACCATCAAGTCATATCTTTATTACAATAGAGAACTCGTTAATTTTGCTGGCAAACCTTCTTTTAGCATAAACGAATCCGACATAAAAAATTATCTTGTGTATCTCGTTGAAAAGAAAGATGTTTCTGCTTCCACATTAAACATTGTAGTTAGTGCTTTAAAGTTTTACTATCTTACAATTTTGAATAAAAATTTTGTTTATGAAATAAAGCGTCTCAAAAAGGACAAAAAATTACCTCTTGTTCTAAGTCAGGAAGAGGTTTCCGGGATTCTTTCATCCGTCTCAAATATCAAGCATAAAGCAATTTTAATGCTCATGTATTCTGCGGGATTGAGGGTCAGCGAGGTTGTAAAATTAAAGGTTGAGGATATTGATGATGAGCGAAGATTAATCAGTATTAAAGGTGCAAAAGGAAGGAAGGACAGAATTACAATACTTTCTGATGTTGCTTTCAATACCCTTAAAAAATATCTCATAGAAAACCAGCCGGATAAATGGCTTTTTCCAGGAGCAACAAACAATCACCTTAACACAAGAAGTGTGCAAAAAATTTTCAGTGCGGCTTGCAAAGAAGCAGGTGTTTTAAAAGAGGCATCAGTCCACACATTAAGACATTTCTTTGCAACACACCTGCTTGAAAGCGGTGTTGATTTAAGATACATTCAAGAATTGTTAGGGCATAAAAGTTCAAAGACAACTGCTTCAATTGAAACGGCTCACCCGAAAAAAAGATAATTGTTAGGGCATAAAAGTTCAAAGACAACCGAAATATATATGCATGTAAGCACAAAAAATATTGAAAAAATCAAAAGTCCTCTGGATAATTTAAAATTGTGATTTTTATTTATTATTTATTATTTATTATTTACTCTACTTGACAACTTTTTACTAAGGAGTTAACACAAAATAATTATAAAATCACAAATAAATTTGTATTTCCAATGAAATATTTGGCCACTCTAAAAACAAAGGGTAAATTTTTTAAGTTTTCACGAGTAAGTCATGTTAATTTTTAAATGGTCACATTTTTCAATAAATTTTTGCAAATTTGAATACAAATTGATCAACTCACGAACAAAAAGTTGTCATCCAGAGTTATTTATTTACTTTAAATCTTCATTAATAACAATGATAAATTAATTAGTGTCCATCCACAAAATATAAAATTTTGAAAAAATTTTAACTTTTTCAAGGTAAATTATTATGTTTTTGACAATTTAAAAATCTTACAGATTTTTAAAGATTGAAAATCTTACAGATTTTCAGTAAAATTACGGGTTTATGTATGGACACTAATTAGTGATAAATTTATGATGTTTATTCAAAAGATGGATATGCGAACAAGTTCGGATATACAGACAAAATGGAATGATATGCGAACTTCGGATATACTGCCAAAATCGGATGGATATGCGAACAAGTTCGGATATAACTTGTTATACGCAATATGGCGCGACAAATTTAAGGAGGTAAAACAATATAAGTAATCTAATACATGGAGACAATTTAGAACATAAGATTAAGATAGAAAAACAACCTGAAAATAAGAAATTGTTAAACGAAATCAAGGCAAAATATTCTAATTGGAAAGAAGATAATCTGAAAGTCACAGGAACGACCAAGGAAGATATAAAAAAGAAAGTCAAACTTCTAAACGAGTATAAGACATTTATAAACCAGGCGAAGTTCAAAAAGGAAGCAGGGAACAGATATGGTTTTACTTCGCAATCGCAATTACATTCTTCTGTAATAGAGGAATTTATGTATTATTTGTTCAAAGATATTGGTAAACTGACCAATAAGCATATATATTGGGGACGCACGCAAGCTTATACAAATCTGTATTTTGCACCCCCAAGTATAGATGCGTTTGAGGAAAGTTCAAACATTGTTATAAATGTTAAGAATCAAGATTTTTCAATATCAAAAGAAGTTGTTCTGAAATCAAGGGTGTTGAATAATGAAAATTGGCAAGAAAACAAAATTTATGTCCCAATAGTTTCTGTTGAGTGTAAGACTTATCTTGATAAAACAATATATGAAGGTTCTGTCTCCACAGCGGAGAAAATTAAGAAGGGAAATCCTTACTGTATCTTTCTGATAGTTACAGAAACTTACGAAGTCAGTTTAGATGTTGACCCAAAGTATTCTTCGATAGATCAGATATATGTTTTGAGAAAAGAAAGCAGGGACAATCTGATATTTGATGATGTTGTTTGGGATTTATTCCAATTTGTCGAGTCGCATATAAATTCTGACTGGTACAATGTTAGGGAAAGAATAAAAAGAGGTAAAATGATATGAATGAATATCCTGATGCAAAACTTTTGAAACGAGAAAGAAAAGTTTTGGAACGAGAAAAGAAAGAAAGGGTCCGTGGCGGAACAAAGCATTTAAAAGAAACAAGGGAAATCCCCGGAATTGATATATCGGACTTGCTGGATCGAATTATTTGCGGTGATAGTGAGATTATTTTAAGAGATTTTCCAGATAATTGCATTGACATTATTATAACATCTCCGCCATATAACTTTGGCTTACAATACGAAAACGATAAAAGTAAGGATTCTATGTATTGGCAAGACTATTTTGAAAAGTTAAATAGAATTTGGAAAGAGTGCTGTCGTATTCTAAAACCTGGGGGGAGATTATGTATTAACGTTCAGCCATTATTCTCAGATTATATGCCAACGCACCATATAGTCTCAAAGCAATTACTGGATTTGGGTTTACTCTGGAAAGCTGAAATCATTTGGGAAAAGCATAATTACAATTGTAAATATACTGCTTGGGGTAGTTGGAAAAGTCCAAGTATGCCGTACATGAAATACACATGGGAATTTATTGAAATATTTTGCAAAGAATCACATAAAAAAGAAGGGGATTCTAATAAAATAGATATTACTGGAGATGAATTTAAAAAGTGGGTCTATGCTCGGTGGGACATTGCACCAGAAGGTAATATGAAAAAATATAACCACCCAGCTATGTTTCCAGAAGGATTAGTTATGAGATTATTAAAATTATTCAGTTATCAAGATGGTATCGTTTTAGACCCATTCAATGGCGTCGGGACTACTACCTTGATAGCATATAAATTAAGGAGAAAATATATTGGCATAGACATTTCAGAGGAATATTGTAAAACATCTGAAGAGAGATTGGAAAATGAAAAAAAACAAACAAGATTATTTTAATGACTGTCGCACCATACAGCGTATAACACAGCATAAAAGGTTCGTGCCTTACGGCACTCACCCAAATCCTTCGCTAACGCTCAGGACTTCTTTTATGCTGAAAACGTTATATGAAATCATGGCGGAAGAGCGTCTGGTGAGTTATGAAGAGAATAATACCTCTCCGTGGAGGAGAAAATAATGACACCAAAAGATACGGTTTCACAGCTCGTTGATGAAGCGACCCAACTCAGAAATCAAGCAAAACAAGCACTTTTAACAGGTATCCATGCGGACGAAGCTCCAATAGTGGGTGATTTGTTAGTCAAAGCATTTGTGCCTTATGGTGCCAAAGGACTTGCTAGAGGGTGGGGAAGAACTATACGTAAATCATCTAAATCAAACGTTAGCGTTCAGTGGCGTCAGAAAGGAGAGCTGTTTCTACCAAGATGCGAATCCGTAGTAAAAAATATATCAATAAATGCTCGTAACTTACCACCGAGAGGAAACTCAGATAAACTTGTTAAAAAATTTAATAGAGCACGACGGCTTAAGAATCCAGTTTCCTTTTTTGACACACTCATAAATATCCTTAATGAGATTCAGAGTCAGGACCTGATCTGGAATAAAGATATCCCACAAGAGCTTGCACACAGGAAAGAAATAGTCCGGCAAGAGCAAATCGAAAGAGCCAATCTTCAGAGTGAAAGTAAGGACATTACGCGGCTAGCCAAATCTGTAAATCTATTAGATAAGCTATCAATTTCCCAGAACTTAAAGCAATTCCCAGACGTCCAGCGATCAATTCTAGGTGCTTTAGATCGTCTTCAAACCAATGATCCAGATGCAGAAAGACATTGCATTACGTCGTGTCGCGTCGCTATTGAATCCTTGTGTATGAAACTATGTAGCTGTGGGGACTGGAAAGCTGGTTTATGCAAGATATATCCCTCAGAAACTGACCAAAGACAAGTTAAGGAGGTATGGAATTATCTAAGTGGCAAGGGGGCTCATGGGGGACACATCCCAACTAAAGACGAAGCTGAATATGCACTGAAAATTACGATTGCGACAATAGAACAGATCATAAAATCTAGAGGGAGCAGGTGATAATGCTTTATCTATCTCACCATGTAAATATTATAAGGAGACGAACAAATCAAATATATCCCTTCCGCCACGACTCTGCGGAAACCTTCGGTTTCCTTGCCTTGCCTTTGGCTCGGTCATATAACAGCGGATAAAAAGCTTCGTTTCACTTCGCCCAAATTGCTTTCGGCAACTTCTTTTATCCGCAAAACGTTAGCTGAAATGGCGTCCCACTTTCTCTTTTTCGAGCTACTAAAATAGGTGAGATATGCGGAATATAAGAAAACTAAGAACTTAAATAGGTCAAGCAGCATGCAACACTCTATCCTAATCACTGAAGAAGTACTGCACTCTAAAGCAGACTATGCCGATTCAAGAGGTTTGATACCAGAACTTCTTCTGAGACTGATTGCTGCATCAATCAAGAATCCAACTGAACTTCGTTTACCTTTTGGAGGTAGCATTGGCCAACCAGGTTGGGATGGAATTGTTGTGTCCCCTCATGCATTCGAACCGTACGTTCCTCAAGGGCAAAGCTTTTGGGAAATAGGCGTTGGCACTGATCCTATCGATAAGGCAACAAGAGAGTTTACAAAGCGGACAAAGGAGACGAAAGAAGCAGAGCGTAGATCATCCACGTTCGTCTTTGTGACTCCGAGGTCAGCCTGTCACTCTTGGAGCGTTGACAATCAGAGAGCATGGATTGAGAATCGTCGGCAGTCGACGGATTGGAGGGACATTCGAATTATCGACGGGACAAAGTTGGTACATTGGCTCTCTCTTTTCCCGGGAATCGAATTCTGGCTGGCGGAGGAATTTGGTATTCCAACTAATGGCATTTCTTCTCCTCTTATTCATTGTGAAGACCTGAAGCGATATGGTTCTCCACCAGATTTAAGTCCGGATGTTTTTTTAATCGGGCGAGAAAAGGCAGTCACACAACTCTTGCGCGTGTTCCGTGGTGAAACTCTTGAGATATTGCTCGAAACTCGATATCCGGAGGAAGGTATAGATTTTGTGACAGCCACGTTAGCGTCCTTGGACTCAGCTCAGAGGACAGCCTTTGCAGGACGTTGCTTAATTATCGACGACCCTGAAACTTGGAAGGCTATGTGCACTCTCCAGAATTCGCATGTCTTTATCGCAACTCCCTCGTTAGATGTCCTTAGCACGGGGGCACCCTTACGAAATCAAGCTCGGAATAAGGGGCATGGAGTAATTTTCGCCGGCATCCCAATTGCTGGCGTACATGGTAATGCAGTACGTTTGACCGAAGCGAAGCCCTACGATATGGAAAAGGTACTCGTCTCCTGTGGATACTCGGCAGAAAAGGCAAGGACAATTTCCAACAAGTGCGAGGGACGCATTACAATTTTGAAGCGTCTACTTCTCGACATTTCCGCATCACCCGATTGGGCCTCTTCTGCTGTAGCATCGGAATTGGCAATCGCAGCTCTCATCGGACAATGGGATGGGAACTTCGAAGGAGATCGTGGAGCGGTAGAGGGAACCTTGGGAAAAGGTTACGGGGAGTGGCTCGGGATAATCCGCCCAATGACATTGCGCCCGGACCCTCCCCTAATCCAGCGAGATGAAAAGTGGCGGTTCGTTTCGCGTTTTGAAGGTTGGCAGAATCTTGGATCGTATCTATCGAACAATGACATTGAGCGATTCCAGAAACAAGCCTTAATTGTGTTGCGAGAAAGAAATCCCAAGTTCACCTTACCACCCGAAGAGCGGTGGAAAGCATCGATCCACGACAAGAGGCCAAGATATTCCGATACTCTTCGGGAAGGATTTGTAGAAACCCTCGCATTGCTCGGTGCATACTCTAGCGCACTTACATCGTGTTCTATTGGAAAACCCGAATCAATCGCCGCCATTACTGTTCGGGAAATCTTGAAGGACACAGACTGGGTTCACTGGGCAAGTTTGAATGACGTGCTACTGTTACTTGCAGAGGCAGCTCCAGAACAATACTTGGATGCTGTTGAAGGTATTTTGAACGATGCAAACAATAAAACCTTTCACGATCTTTTCTCGCAGGAAGGCAGCGGTTTCATGGGAGGATGGAACTATATGACGGGCGTCCTTTGGGCGCTTGAGACCCTGGCTTGGCATCAAGATTACCTAACGCGAGTGACTGTGATACTGGGACATCTCGCAGAGATCGATCCGGGAGGTAACTTGGCGAATCGTCCTTCAAACTCCCTTACGACAATATTTTTGCCATGGCTTCCGCAGACCAGCGCCCCCGTATCGATTCGCAAGGTTGCTGTTGAAGCACTGCTTCGAGAGTGTCCGGAAGTTGCTTGGAAACTCTTACTCGTCCTGCTTCCTAGTTCCCATCAGGTAACTTTTGGAAGCCGGAAACCAAGCTGGCGAGAGTTCATTCCTCTTGACCATTCCGATAAGGCGTCAAGAGAGGAATACTTCGAACAAGTTGCAATCTACGCGAGCTTGACAGTTCAGGTTGCGAAGACTGATCGGAAAAAGCTGTCAGAACTTATTGACCGGCTTGATGATTTGCCTCCGCCAGCACATTCAGAGATTCTTGAACATTTGTCTTCCGAACCTGTACTAGGTTTACCGGAGCAGGAGAAAGTTGTACTGTGGGAAGCATTAGTCGATCTTGTCATCAAACATCGCAAATTTGCAGATGCGGCATGGGCTATGTCTAGAGAGCATGTGGACAGGATTGCAGAAGTAGCTGAAGTGCTCAAGCCGTCATCGCCTGAACTAATCCATCGTCGACTCTTTTGTCAACGTGAATTTGAACTCATCGAAGAGAAAAGCAACTACGAGGAACAGTGGCATCAGTTGGAGGAACGCCGTGCTAAAGCGATTAAGGAAATTCTTGATTCTTCTGGAATCGAGAGCACATTGAATTTTGCTCGATCTGTAATCGATTCACACCAGGTTGGACTGGCTATTGGCAAAGTGGCAATTGACGAACAAGATTCCGTCGTCCTTCCAAAATTCCTGGTGCACCACGAGAAGCAAATGGAGAGTGTTGCGTCTGGATATGTTTGGAGCCGCTTTGCCAAGAATGGATGGTCGTGGGCAGATAGCATAAAGATGGAAGATTGGACAGATGACCAGAAAGCAGCATTTCTTGCTCTTCTTACCTTCGGTAGAGAAACTTGGCAAAGGGTTAAGAGGCTTCTTGGAGAAAAGGAAATCCTTTACTGGAAACGGACAGATGCTAGACCTCATGATTTGAAAGAAGAGCTACCTGAAGCCGTTGAACAGTTGATTCAACATAGCTGTGCAAGGGCTGCGATTCAATGTTTATATTGGATGATTCATAAGAAAATGGCGATCTCTGTTGATATAGTGTACCATGCGCTCATGGAGAATCTGATATCTGAAGAGCCGGCTTACTCTATGGACCAACACGCGTGTACAGAACTCATCCAATGGCTACAGAACAATCCTGAAGTGCACAACGATACCTTATCCCAGATTGAATGGAGCTACCTACCATTATTGGATCATCATTTTGGATTAGCCCCCAAGACATTAGAGCGACGCCTGGCAGAAGACCCCAATTTCTTCTGCGAAGTGATTCGGGTAATTTTTAGATCAGACAAAGAGGAAAAATCCTCAGAAGAACCAAGTGAGAAGCAGAAGCGTGTTGCGACCAATGCTCATGACATCCTCTACAAGTGGAGAACTCCTCCCGGAAGCAAGCCTAATGGTTCTTTCGATGACGCAGCACTTATGAGGTGGCTCGAAGAGGTTAAACGTTCTTGTGAGGCTTCCGGTCATCTACGAATAGCGCTTGGTCAGGCGGGGAAGGTGCTCGCGTATTCTCCCGCTGATCCAAGCGGATTGTGGATTCACAAAGGTGCTGCGGAGGTGCTGAATGAAAAAGAACATGATGTGATGCGCACAGCATTTAGGGTCGAGCTTTTCAATCAGCGCGGTGTTTTCACCTGGACAGTAGGTGAGGAAGAGCGCACTCTTGCAGCCGATTTCCGCCGCAAGGCAGACTCAGTAGAAAAAGAGGGATACTTCCGACTTGCCGCTTCGGTACGTGATTTGGCTGCTTCTTATGAACGTGACGCAGATCGTGAGGCTTCACGAGATCCTTTTGATGTATAAAAACGTTAATCAAGAAATGTGGGACGCTACTTCAGCTAACAGCGCGTATACGCTCCGCTCCCTTCGGTCGCTTCGGGCTTCGCCACATTGCGCCTTCGGCGCAATGTCGTATACGCGCGGAACGTTAGACGAAAGGCTTAAATCATAAGTGAGTGGGTGCTGGCCCAATAAAATTGGGATAATTATTATATTTGTTTTTTTTTACTAATATTTTTATAAGTTATAGGACTTACTTATATTATTTTGTAAATGAACATAAAAAGTCAAGAATTCATATTTGTTTTGTGTAGGTCTTGTAATGTTTAAAATTAAATTTATAATATCCAATTTTAATTTTTAAGCAGATTTTTAAAAAATATATCACAAATTAATTATCCCAACTTAAAGGGATGAGTACCAGTGAGTGAATATGGATATTAAAGAGTTACAGAAAAATTGGGACGAATTTGGCAAAACCGATCCTTTGTGGGCAATAATTGTTTCTCCAGATAAAAAGGGAAACAAATGGCAAATAGACGGGTTTTTCAGAACTGGTGTAGAAGAAATCGACACAGTTATGAAATATGTCGAGTCATTGAGTATAAATATTCCAAGGAGAAAAGCACTTGACTTTGGCTGTGGCGTTGGAAGGTTGACCCAACGCATGGCCCACTATTTCGATCAAGTCTATGGCATCGATATTGCACCATCGATGATAGAGTTAGCCAAGAAATACAATCGCTATGGCGAAAAATGCAAATATTATTTGAATGAGACTGATGACCTCAAGTTATTCAGTGATGATAGTTTTGATTTTATTTATACAAACATTACACTTCAACACATGGAGCCATCATATTCTAAAAATTATATAAAAGAATTTCTAATGATACTTACGCCACATGGTTTATTAATATTTCAACTACCAAGCGGAAAACGTAATCAACTACCAAGCGGAAAACGTAGGTCGATTAGACAACTTATCAAACTTATAATTCCACCATTTTTCTTAGGAGTATATAGAAACATAAATAGAAATCAACCACGAATGGAGATGTATTGGATAAAGCGAGAAGATATGGTCAAATTTTTTGAAGAGAAAGGAGGAAAAATAGTAGATATAATAGAAGACCAAAGCGCTGGTAAAAACTTTGTGAGTTTACGATATTGCGTTACCAAAGAATAAGCACGTCGCCTAACAGCGGATAAAAGGGAAATCAAAGATTCACTCAAATCCCGACAAGTTGGGACTTCTTTTATTCGCAGGACGTTAGGCGAAATCGTTCCGCCCTTTGAAATTTTAAAATTTCGGACAAAAAATGAAAGATATTAATAAAGCGTTATGGTTTTTAGCCATTATAGGATTTATTATTCTTACGGCCTTAAGTTGTTGTATTAAAGAGAATAAGATAGGAAAGTTGCCACCCGAAAATCAAAGTATTAATGAAACTCCAATACAAAATGATGAAGAGTTTTTAGATACAGTTGAATTCAACACATTTCTCTTTTTTATGAAAACACTGATAGATGGGGTTTTACAATAGAAAGCACTGCCTGGCCTATTGGAAGCTCAGCATCCAGTGGATTCTATCTCACATCGATTCCTATCGCCATTGAAAGAGGTTGGATAAGTTACGAAGAAGGTTATCAAAGAGTACTTACAACTCTTAACAATTATTATGATGACCCAGAGGATCCAAACGATTTTTATGTGGAGAATGAGCACGGTTTCTTCCCACACTGGTTCTATCAGGAAACTGGAAAGTGGAATAGAGTGGATTGTTTTTCCTCAATAGATACTGCAATACTTATGGCAGGTGTGCTTACTGTTCGCCAGTATTTTGCTAATACTGAAATAGAAATAACAGCTACAAAGCTTTACGAGAATGTTGATTGGGAATGGATGCTAAATGGCAGAGATACACTTTCTATGGGTTGGAGACCCGATACCGGTTTTCTCTCAGCAAGATGGCAAGGATATAATGAAGGCATGCTTGCAGTTCTCCTTGCCATGGGTTCTTCTACGCACCCTATCCCTAAAGAAAGTTGGGATGCTTGGACAAGAACTTATAAATATAAACATTATAAACATGGGGATATGGAGTATAATTTTGTAGAAAGTACTTCAACCTCTCTTTTCACATATCAGTATCCACATATATGGTTTGATTTTAAAGGAAAAACCGATATAGTAGGAATAAACTATTTTCAGAACTCTGTTAATGCTACGCTTGAAAACAGAGATTATTGTATAGAGAACCCTAAAAATCATAAAGGATATAGCCAAAACATCTGGGGATTAACTGCATGTGAATGTCCGCTACACGGTAGCAATTATGGTGCTCATGGTCCTCGCCAAAACGATGATGGAACTGTAGCTCCCACTGGTGCAGGAAGTTCGATAATATTTACACCAAACGATTCCATAAGAGCGTTGCGTTACATGAAAGATAATTATGGATATAGACTTTGGGGTAAATATGGCTTCAAAGATTCATTTAATTTAGATATTGACTGGTTCTCTCCTACATATATTGGCATAGATGAAGGTGCAATGCTAACTATGATAGAGAACTACAGAAGTGTACTTGTTCAAAGCCAGTTTATGCAAAATGAATATGCAAAGAAAGCGATGCAAAATGCAGGATTTACAAATGTTGACACTACTCCACCATCTATAATACAAGTTAAAAAGAATAATAATACAATCATAGCAATAGTAACTGACAACACCAATGTAAATTCTGTGGTTTTACATTGGAATGATTCCGAAATAGAAATGGTTCAAGAAGGACAAACCTATTCAATAGAGATTCCTGATAATATGACAAAGTACTACATAAAAGCTAATGATACCGCCGGCAACATTGCCACCTCTCGTGTATTTAATGAAAAACCTAACTTGCTCCCTCCTCAACCAAAGTCAGAATCATTGCCTTCAGGAGCCCCACATGGCTCGTTGGTGGTTAAGACATTTGGGTGCTGCCCCACTAAAATTGGGATAATTATATATTTGTTTTTTTTTACTAATATTTTTACAAGTTATAGGACTTACTTAGATTATTTTGTAAATGAACATAAAAAGTCAAGAATTCATATTTGTTTTGTGTATGTCCTATAATGTTTAAAATTAAATTTATAATATCCAATTTTATTTTTAAGCAGATTTTTAAAAAATATCTCACAAATTAATTATCCCAACTTAAAGGGATGAGCACCTAAAAATCAAGGATTTTAATATATCCTATGAAAAATACAATAATTTGATAAACAACAATCCTGAGATTGAAAAGCCTAAATTTATCAACGATTACAATGACACAGATTTTGAAAATAAAGAGGTGAAAAACTTTAAAGAAACAAAAATCTATTTTTTAAGAATAGTAAGACGAAAAGGAGAAAAAGCAGGAGCGAATGAATACGGTTTCATAGACATATTAAAACAAGAAATCAAGTTGCCAAAAGATTTAATAAATTTATTTGTATTTTGTGTTTTAGATCTAAAATCAAAAAATTTGACTATAAACATAGAGAACGACGACGGAAAACTAAATAATGTAAAAAAAATCAATTTTGTAATCAAAAATATCAGATATTAAAATTTTTATTTAATCCACAAAATTTAATTAGTGTTCATCTATAAACCCGTAATTTTTGTCAAAAACATAATAATTTACCTTGAAAAAGTTAAAATTTTTTCAAAATTTTATACTTTACGGATGGACACTAATTAATAATTCACAAGAATAAAAGTGGCCTACTTTCATATGCTACATAACCCTTATAAACTACAGATTTGTTAATTCCTCTCATTTTTAATATTTATGAGAGGATTAGAATTTAGAAATTAAATTTGCACGATTCACGGAATAAGTCCGACATAGAGGTTATAAGGCTAACAACAAACAATCCTGCCGTGTGCTAAGTGAGAAGGTTGAAGTCAAATGGTAAGTTAAAACTTACTCCCTGCTAAGGGGCAACTACAGAGGAAAGCCGTATACGGGAAAGCCGTATGTGCGGTTTGAATGAGGGGACGGTGGCTTAAGTGCCACCTCCTACTCTACGAACGAAGTGAGGTTATAGTCATTTTACTGACTTTTTGCAGTAAAATGACTATACTCGTAAATTTGATAACGGTGCAAAAAGTTAGCAAATTTACTATAATTTAAAGGGAGGAGTACCAAATTTTTTAACAACGTGCATAAATTTTTAATGATTCTAAATTTCCAGCCGTTTCTGCACCATAATTTCACTTCTCTTTAAATACTCTCTCATCGGAACCTTCAAATATTTTGCTATGTCCTTCAACGCATCATTTAAACCCGCAAATTTTCTGTCCTTGTTTTTAAACGCATTTCTCACATTTTCTCTCACCTCCCAAACCCCGACAGGCATAATATAACCCTCATAAATTTCCCTGAAAATAATTACTCTTGCCTGTTTCTTTATCTTCCTTAAATATTCCAGAACGGCAAGTCGTGCCGCATAATAACCTCCTCCTTCTTTAATTGCATAATCGTTTCTCCCTTTATAATACTCTGCCTCCAAATTTATTGCGTAGTCATTCATTCCTTTTGTCCATAATGTTTCCGGTGCCCACGCTTCAAACTGCTCAAATTCCCATTTTCCAGGAATAAGCAAAATTTCAAAATGATTGTCCAAATATTCATTTGAAAAAACAGTAATTTCTGCGAGCTTTTCGTATTCTTTAATTTCCTTAATAAAAATTTTTCCGAGAAGGTCATCGGTTGCTGTTATGCTCCATCTTGTTGGGACTAATCTTTTCTCTTTTATTCCAAATGCACCTGAAGAAAATGCCTTTATCAGATAATAAATGTCAAAATTTCTCTCTACGAATAAAATTTTTAAGGTGTTTGCGGCGTTTAAATTTTCATCAATAACCTCATCAACACTTTTGGGAATTTTCGGATTTTCTACAATTTTTAAATCCATCAGTTCGCCAGTAGGTCCCATCGGCTGTGAAATCGGCGAAAATGTTACTTTAAATTCCGGCAGCGATTTAAACTTTGTCTCAATATCAATCGGTTTGACTGACAGGGCAATTTCTTTGTTCTTTTCGGAAAAATTTGAAATTTCCCTGACATTCTGCCTGACCATTCCTCTGACAAGCAGCGACCTGATTTTTATAATTTCGTCAAAATTTGCTCCGTAAAGCAAAGACGGATTGTCAGAAATCCCTGCCTTTTCGCTATCCAAACAAGTTAAAGGGCCGACAAAAATGTCCGGATAATTTTTCCACCCGACAAAAATAGAAGGCGATTTTCCAAACATTACTGTCCGAATTTTATTTTGTAGTGGTTCCTGAATTATGACTTTCTTAATTAAAGGACAACACGACCTTCCGCAAAGCAATCTTCCACCTTTACAAATTAAACATAAATTTTTTGACATCGGATGATGTTTGGACATTGCCTTTAAAATTTCACATCTCGGATTGTCCCAGGACTGGTATTTTGATTTCATTAGATTTTTAGACCTGTTTGATTTCATTAGATTTTTAGACCTGTTGAACTTCATTTATTCACTTCGCTCATTAAAAATATAAGTGTTACTATTTGATTGCGTCTGTCTATGCAGTAATTTTTCTGGCCATGATGATTTTAGTAAAGACTTTCCACAATACAAATAAAAAAATTATGAGGAAAAATAATGTTGAAAAAGTAATAACTATGCATGAAAATTGATATATTAAGGGTATATCCCAGCCAAGTGAAGGGAGTAAGATATATAAACTAATACTAAATGCACCGGATAAGTAAAGAATAGAAACAGAAAAAAGATGCATCCAATATCTTATTATGTATGCTTGTAGGGCAGTTAACTTCAGAATCTGATATTCCTCTTTGTCTAAAGATGGTAAATGTTCATAATTTTTTTTAAGATCTTCGGTAGCTTTTTTGTATCTTTCATGTGAAAAATTAACTAATGTAGAGATAATAGCAAAACTAACCCAGGCAAAAATTAAAATAGACCCTGCAAAATTCTCTTGCATTTTAAGGAGAATACTCTTCAACTTCATCGCTTTCCCATAAACCATAAAAATAACACCTCCACTTCAATCCTTCAACAGCATTATTATAAGCGATTATATTTGTTGCGTTTTCCCACTTTTCTGCTTCGTGTTCCTTTTCAACTCTTACATTTTCTTTATCAACAACTATACTGTGAGGAATGTTATTCTTGCTCTTTTTTATCTTTATTTTACCACTTTTTGCTTCGTCAATTAACCAAGAAGGAAGATTATCATTATTAGCTTTATGGTCTAAAATTATTTTAATACTTGCTTCTCTTTTTATTGCATTTGATATTGCTTCTTTTATTTCATTTTTTTCATAAAAGTCCCTTGAAAGCATACTGGTAATTAGTATTTCCTTTTTTGCCTTATTGAGCAACTTGGGAATTTTGGTACTAAACTCTTCACTGTTGTTACATTCATCCATATAAGGAAACCCGAAAAAATCGTTTATAAAAGTAACTACCTTCATTTTGTTAAATTTTAATTTTTGAAATTTTTAGAAATATACTAAAAATACATATCAATGTGTAATTAATGTGCACCTTTATACTCTTCTTTTTTCCTTCCTTTAAATGCATCTATTATTTTAGTAAGATACCCTGTTCCAAAAAGCGTTAAAAATGCTCCTATCAACACTCCGATAATTAATGTTTCAACAATGGGAAATGATGGCTCTTTTTCCTCAGGAGGGCTCTTTGGAAGTACATTCATATCAACACTATCTGATAATCCTGAATAAACAACCCCGTAATACAATTCATCATCAAATTTATCATTGGGATTAAATGCTTCTATTTTAGGCAGCCGGTAAATATATTGTCCTGCTGGTTCGTGATAAATTTTAAATTTACCTTCTTCGTCTGTTATTGTCATAATATGTATAACATATGGTTCAATTCCAACGATATAAACTCCCACTTCAGCGCCTTTTACCGGATTTGCATCTTTATCATAAACAGTTCCTTCTACAACAACCGCGCTGGTAAATTTCTTTGTTGTTTCTGTTGCATTTTCTGTTACTTCTTTTGTATGCTCATCATTAAGTTTAAGTGCGGAACTGTTTGAAAGTAAAAACAACTTCCAGTTATATTCTTCCGTAAAATTTCCTGTTGTTATTGGCTTTTCAAGATAAGAAATGTCCTCATTTATATTCTTTAATCCAATGAGTTTATAAATAATTCCATAATGTTTGTCTTTTGAAATAACCTTTATGTGTTTTAATATCCTGTCACTCTTACTGCACGGATGAGGCAATGCGTTACAGGGATAAGGGGAATCACACAAATTTGATATATCTTCGCTGTAATAGTGTGCATCTGTTGTAATCAGCAATGTATGTATTCCCGGACGATTGAGATAAATTTCTGAAACGATTGTATCTCTTAAATTTAACCGGACATGGTCAGAATATCCGCCGTCATTGTCTTTTTGTGTGAGATTTATTACAAACATCTGCTGAACAAACGGCTTATCAATATAAACATATATGGGAACCAATATGTCTGCTAAATATACTCTCTTGCCGTTCTCCTCTTTTAAAAGGTATTTCTCTCGGATATTCTCTCTAAAAACGTGTTCTGTTAAAATGTTTTTATTTTTGTCCTTCTCTATAATGTGTTTAAATATATTAATTCCATTAGTAATTTCTTCTAAAGTTACCTCCTTTTTTGTTTTATTAAGTTTAAAGGCCATAGTAACAGTAGCAACATTATTGTTTTTCACACTTTCAAATTCGTATCTCACAGTTGTCATAGGAAATCGTTTAATAGTAGCATTGTTTTTCACATTAAAAGTAAAATTTATTTCATCACCTTTTTTATTGATGGTTCCATTTTCTGCCACCAAAACTATATCGAATTTATCCTTTAAAAATTTCATGAACTCCGTATTGTTTTCAGAAACATCATCCCAGCAAAACAAATATCCTGATTGTTTATCTACTGAAATGTCAAATTCCACAAAATTATTCTCCATCTCATCGTGAATAAAATAAGTGTGTTCAACATAATTTGATAACTTTGGACATTTTCCTTCATCTGCATATACTAAACCAGTTATGCCAAAAATAAACATCAAAGTTATTCCTGCAAATATTAATGTATTTTTTGCTTTTTTTTCCATTTTGTTTATCTTGTTAAAATTTATAATACATTGAAATTTTTAAATTTATCTCGATTCCAGCATCCACTTCTCTTTGTACCAAAGTATCTCTTTGTCGTCCTTATGCTCCCGTAAGACAATCACAAAGTTCCTGTCAAACGCACTTTTAGAAGAAATAGTTGGATCCGAACAATCTTTACAACCTTCACCATTTCGTATATATATTATTCCATCATCTTTACTTAATTCAATAGTGTTCTTATCAATAAGTTTTCCAACCCCAACAATTCCAATCGTATTTTTTAAGTCGGTAAACATTCCCCATGGTCTGTAGAGATCGTTAATACTTTCTCCTTCATTCTTCCAAAAGTTTGTATCATTGATACACATCGCCTTTTCCATAAGTTCATTACCTTTCATTAAATTTATACAGACCTTATTTATTCCTTTTCTTTCTACATAAATAGTATATTCTTCCAGTCCGCTTAAATCTGCCTCTACACATTCCGGAAGTCCTGGTCCCCCTGATGCCCCACCACCTCCACCTTCTTCATCACCGCTTGGTTTTGGTCGTGCTTCTGTAAATTTATATCCCAGGCCATCTATAAATGAGAAAAACGCTTTATTCTTTCCTGTTCTCTGATTAAATACATTTAAAGGAGAAATTATAACATCACTGAATCTGTCTCCTGATTCCAGCCATGTATATTTTGTCCATATCTTAATAACTCCGTCATCTTTTGTTAAGGTATTTTTAACTTCATCCAGTCCTATACTGTTCCATAATTCTTCGTGATACCCTTCCGGTCGTGTCCACCCCATAAATAAACCACAGTCTAAAATTATATATCCTTCTTCCACAATTTTGCCGCCGTATTTTAAATTAATATGAACCACATTTCCATTACTTTTATCTTCACTTAATTCAACATAATAATCCCCCAAGTCATTCAAATCAACGGTATCTTTTGCCGCCTCGCTTTTTGACTCGTATTTCATTTTTGCTGACTCTGGCTCGCTTGGAGAAGAAGTTGGACGCAAGTCACCAAATTTTCTCTCCATTATATCTAATATGTGCTGATGGACACCTAGAGCATTTTTGTTTTTAAAATATATGTCAAATTTTGCATTTTTTTTCTCAACATCATAATCACCTTCATATCCTACAAAGTCCATTTTATTAATACTTTTTGTTGCTATCACATGATACTTTCCTTCTTCCATTGTCTTAAGCATGTTGTTGAGAATAACATAATGTCCTTCTTCATCAGTAGTTAGTTTAAATGCCTCTTCATAATTCGTGAATGTTACTGTGGCGTGTGGAACCGGTTTTCCATTATAATCAATAACCTTTCCTTCCAAACTCCATGCTGTTTGAACCAGTACAAAATACCCAAAAATCAGAGAAAGTGCCAGTATTACTATCAGCCCGTATAAAAGAACTTTCGTATTCATCTTTTCGGATTTTTATTTTTTTTATTTTTTTCTTTTTTAAATTTGAATTAAATATCTAAATTAAAATAATTCTGATTATTTATTCCTCCTTTATCTTTGGCCTTCTTATGAATAAAACGATCAATACAATTATTCCCACAACAATTGCAATAACACAGACATCCTGTGCTTTTGAAATTACATCATAGTCTTTTGCTTCCTTTGTTGCCGCGGATAATGTTTTTACTGTCTTTTCGTAGTCCTTTTCACATTCTGCTATCTGTGCTTCCTGAATTTTGTCTTTTATCTCTCTAACATCAGCCCCAAACATCAACCATGGCTTAATTGCTTCTTCCTTTGCCTTTTCTGCATCATCAAATAGTTCTTTTATTCTTTCTTTTGTCAGGCCTTCAAGTTCTTTAACATCATCTAAAAGTGTAAATGCGTCAACATAATCTTTTTCCGAATTTATTTCTTTGGCAAGTTTGGCAATGTTTGCTGTTGACACTGCAAATTTTTCCAGTGCTGCCTTTCTCTTTTCAGCATCCTCCAATACAACCTGGATCTTATCCCTGACAAACTGCTCGGTTTCTGTTCTGACACCTTTAAAGTCACTGATAGCACCTTTATAATTGCCCGCATGCATTTTTTCCATTGCATTATCGTATCTCAATTTTGTTCCTGTTGTAAGCATCATACCTTTCTCACTTGCCATTTCCAGTAAATTATCCGTCTGTTTTTTTTCTTCCAATATATATGAATTTCCAATCGCTGTTTCTTTTGTTTTCAAATTCTTTGCTATTTCAGATACCTTTTCATAATTGCCTTCATTTAATTCCTTTTTCATTTCCTTCAATAAATTATCTATTTGAATTATATCCTCATATGTTGCACCAATACCTGTAATATCGCTTAATATTTTTTCTCCTTTTGCAATTAATTCGCTTGCTGAAATTCCGGCAAAATTTTTAAACTCAATAATATTATCCGGAAATGCAACAATCAGCATTCCATCTTTTACATTGTAAAATTTCGCCTTATTATTTACATCGTCCGGTGTAAGTTTCTTTACTGATGACAGACCTCCGTCAGTCACCTCTGCAATAATCATATCGGGATCCGTAACACTGGTTAAAACAGCAACATGATTTTTATTTCCGCTCATGGAAAGAATGTATTCGTCGGGTTTCATAATGTATTCATAAACAACTGATTTATTATAGCCCACTACTCTGAATGTTATTTGTGTTACATAAGCAATTGCCTTATTCAGTCCAGCAATTCCGGCAATCGCTTCATCCGTTATTATTTTATTTAAATTCTTTGAATTTTCGTCATAAGTATAAATTCCGTTTGAACTTGCTACCGCCACTTTATCGGTTCCGGACATATCTTTAATTTTTATATCCTTTGAAAAAATTTCTGCACCTTCCGCTGAAAATACAAAAAATCCATCGTCAGCTACCACAAAGACATTGTTATTTAAAATTTTTACATTCCTGCATCCTTTTACTTCTTTATTCCATCTGACATCCCCCAGCGCATCCATAACATAAACACTATTTCCCACACATGCTGCTGCATTTCCCTTGTTAATATCGCAGGATGCAATCTTTCTGCCTAAATTTTTCGCCATAACTCTGGTAGAACCGTCAAATAATGCAAAATCATAATTGCTTGTTCCGTAAGCAAATAAATTTCCGTCTGCACACATTGCAGTTGGATTTCCTGATAAAGAAATAATATTTTTATATTTAACTATCGGGGTGACTTCCTTATCATAAATAAATTTGTTGTCTATCAGATTTTTATCCTGCATGTCAATGACATATAAACTGACACTTCCGAATTCTGCGTCTTTTGTAGAAACAAACACAAAATTTTTAGATGAATAAACCATAATCACATTGCTTAGTTTTATACAGTTTGAATATTCCGGTGTCGTGTTGCTTTTTGCATTATAACTACAGAATGTATCAGTTTTCCACTCATTTAAAGTATTTTCACTAAAAACATTTGTTGAAAACATCAAACCAATTACAAAACCTGACACTACGATTGCTACTACAACGCCCAAAATACCTGATAAATTTTTACCTGAGGCCATTTTTATTTTATTTTAAATTGTTATAAATTAAATATTATAAATTAATTATAAATTAAATAAAATAAATTAATTAAATATTATGAATAAATATTATAATTTTTGTAATTTTTTGTAATTAAATAAATATTAAATTTTAATTAAATAAATATTAAATTTTAATTAAATAAAATCTACTTGACAACTTTTTACAAAGGAGTTAACACAAAATAATTATAAAATCACAAATAAATTTGTATTTCCAATGAAATATTTGTCCACTCTAAAAACAAAGGGTAAATTTTTTAAGTTTTCACGAGTAAGTCCCGTTAATTTTTAAATGGTCACATTTTTTCAATAAATTTTTGCAATTTTGAATACAAATTGATCAACTCACGAACAAAAAGTTGTCATCTAGAGTAAATAAATATTAAATTTTGCTATTGGATTGGTTCTAATATATAAGTTCCGCTAAAATTTATCCATATAAAATAAGACATTATAATCAGTATGAATGCAATTATTACTATTTTCAGTTCTTTATCTATCTTCTGCATTTTAAATTTTATTTTGTGAAAAAATTATGTTGCCAATTAATTATGTTGCCAAATAAATTAAAAAACAAATTATAAATTAAATTATAATCATTAAATATTTAAATTATTAAATTTCAAAATTAAAGCATGAAAATTTCTGTTAAGGTAATCCCAAATGCTAGGAAAGATGAAATAAAGCTGACCGGGAAAATGGCTGAAGACGGGATGATTATAAAGGTTCATGCCCTTCCTGAAAAGAACAAAGCAAATGAAAGAGTTATTGAAATTTTAGAGGCGTATTTTAAATGCAAAGCCAATATAATCAGCGGTGAAAAAAGCAGAAAAAAGATTGTTGAAATTTTATAAACAAAAAGTAATTACTATGAAGTTTAAATTTTAAAATAAAGATAAAGACAAAACCATAAAATAAAATAAGACCAGAATGCTCAAATTTTACATTCCGGACGGACATCTAGAAACAAAAACGATTGAATTGCTGACAAAGGCCGGCTTTGACATAAAAATTTCGGAAAGGAACTATAAACCAACAATTGATGATAAAGACATATTGTTAAAGCGGTTACGTCCTCAGGATTTTCCGTTTTTGCTTGCATTGGGAAAGGGAGATATAGGAATATGCGGACTTGATATATTGACAGAATTTAAGATAACATACCCTGATTTGGCAGATAATGTCGTTGAATTGCTGGATTTAAAAATGGGCTGGACAAAATTAGTGGTAGCGATATCCGAAGAAGTGACTCAGAATATTCTAACAATTGATGATTTTGCAGGTTATGCAAAAGAAAGAACCAAAAACAAAGAAGAGATTATTGTAGTAAGTGAATATCCAGCAATTGCGAATGATTACTTAAAAAAGCACAATATTAAAGCAATTGTCCGAAGGCCAGCAGGAAAAACAGAAGCATGGCTCATCCCTCCTGATAATGAGGGCGATATCATAATAGAAACAACAGAAACCGGAACAACGCTGAAAGCGAACAGATGCATAATTATAGATACTATCTTTGAATCAACTGCCCGTCTTGTTGCCAGTAGGGAATCCTTAAATTCATACAAGAAAGAAAAAATAATGGAAATTGTGGAACTGATTAACGGAGCGATAAATGCTGAAAACAAAGTTAATGCATATATGAATGTAACCAACCCGAAAAATTTAAAAAATGTAATGGGCATAATAAAAAATTACTCCTCAAATCCGACAATATCACAACTTGAGAATGGAGGTTATGATGTATTTATTATCATAAACACAAAAAATTTAAAAAATATTCTCCCGAAATTAAAAAAGGCAGGTGCAAGCGAAATTGCTGTAAGTGATGTCCGAATGTTATTGTAAAGTTATGTAAAGTTAATTATTTTTCGTTGTTTTCGCTATGCTACTGTGTGGGCATTATTCTGATTTTATTTTTTATTGAAATGTTTGCAAAAATTATTGCCAAAAGGACTGAAAACGAAAACAGGACAATAGCAACCTTAAAATTTGATAATGGCTTCAATCAGGAATTAAATGTCCAGCCGGGACAATGCTTGATGATATGGATTCCAGGAATTAATGAAAAACCGTTTTCTGTCTCAAAAATTTCAGATGATCACTGCGAGGTTACAATCGCAAAGGTTGGAAATTTTACTGAAAATTTAATAAACAAAGGAATTAATGACAATGTCGGAATCAGGGGGCCTTTTGGCAGGGGATTTAAAATCACCAAAGAAAAAGAAATTTTAATTGTTGCAGGAGGAGTGGGGCTGGCTCCGCTTGCCCAGCTCCCTGAAATGAATAAAGACAAAAATTTTACCTGTGCTGTTGGAGCAAAAACAAAAAAAGACTTATTCTTTATTGAACGGCTCAAAACCAACAAAAATACGAGTGTTTTTATTTCAACGGATGACGGAAGTGACGGCTTTAAGGGATTTGTAACTGGTCTGGCAGAAGATATTATAAAAGACAGGATATCTTCCACAAATCATAAATTTGATTTGATTATTGCATGCGGAAGAAAGGAAATGCTTAAAGAGGTATATAAAATTTCAAAAAAATACAATATCTGCTTACAAATTTCGGCAGATGCATTTATGAAATGTGGAATTGGCATCTGCGGAAGCTGCGCGGCTGGAAAATTTCTGGTTTGCAAGGACGGACCTGTTTTTATGAATGAAGATATAGACTATGTGATGAATTTTATGTAGTTCATGTGATGAATTTTATGTAGTTCATGTGATGAATTTTATGTAGTTCATGTGATGAATTTTATGTAGTTCATGTGATGAATTTTATGTATTCCGTAAATTTTATGATTATAGGTTTATGAGATAATAAAAATGAATGTTGATAAAAATTTTCTTGTGTTTTCGGTTTCATTTGGGCTTATATTTTTCAGTTTTGCAGCAGCACAACAGTATCTCGCGGTTGAATTTAACAAGACCACAAATGCAGATATTGCCTTTACTTCTCTGCTTTTAATATATCTGTTTGCGGCAATATTTTCTCCATTGTCAGCATACATTGTTTCAAAATTTAACCCGAAAAAAGGAATGATAATGTCAGGAATAGTATATCTGCTTTTTTGCGGAATTCTTGTTACAAAAAACGAAACGGTAATTTACATTGTTTCCGCATTGCTTGGGATAGCATCATCAATTTTATGGACTTCCTGTGGAACTTACATACTTTCAATTACCGCTCAGAAATATTATGGGCGGGCGCTAGGAATATTTAACACAGTATTTTCGCTTATGTGTATTTTAGGTATGCTTACACTTGGAGTCCTTCTTTCATATTACGACTTTAAAATCTCATATCTGCTGATATTGATTCCTGGAATTGCTGGATTTTTCATGCTGTTTCTTATTAATGACTTAAAAATTTCAAAAACGATAGATTTTAAAGAAGGGCTTAAAAATTTTTTTAATCCGAAATTTCTGATATTCCTTCCCTTGTATGTTGCGCAGGGGTTTTTGTTTTCGCTTACAATAGGCATCATTCCGATTGAAATAAAGAGTATGTTTTCGGAAATTTTTATCGGAATTTTTGGAATGCTGTTTTATTTAATTCCTTTGTTTTCTGCTTATAGGGTTGGAAAAATTTCTGACCGTATCGGAAGGCCTGCTTTGTTCGTCACATTTTACATCCTAATAGGAACAGCAATGCTTATACTGCTCAATAAAGAGAACTTTATTATCGGCATAAGTGTTTTTGCGGTTGCCTTTTCATTCACAAAGGTTCTGCTGATTGCTTATGTCGGGGACTTATGCAAAGGTAAAAATTTAGAATCAGGAAATGCCTTGTTTAATACTGCTTTGAATTTAGGGGTCGTGTTTGGATTTTTGACACTTATGCTGATTGAAAATAACAATATGGACAACAATTTGATTTACATAATTTCATTTTTCATTACAATTCTCTCATTATTGGGATTTGTTGCCAAAAGAAAATTTAAATAAATTTAGCATTGAGATGTGTCCAAATTTATATGTTCGCGGACTTTTTTCATTTCTTCATTTTTTGGTAAAATTTTAAAAATTTTTTGTATGTATCCTCTGCACAAAATTAAATTTAATGATGCATCAAAATTTATATCGTAAATCCATGTCAGCAGTAAAAGTTTTATGTCATTGTAGGTCTTTACCTTTTCAAGGGGGGACATTTTATTTGCGAATATGTCTGAGATTATGTTATCCGAATATCCCTGACTGATTGATAAATCCATCCCGTAAGAAGGATCATATACTGATTTATGGTTAAAATAATCAATCCATACCTTAAATATGTCTATTTTATCTGCGTCCCTTATCAGCTTACAAAAAAACAATGTCTTTTCATCACTTATTTCTGGAATTTCTCTGACATTGTGAAATTTTATTGCTGTAATCAAAATTTCTCTTTCTTTTTCATCTATCCGATTAATTACGCCTTCTTTATTCAAGACCCTTAATGCAATTTCGCTGTGGCTTTCTGAATTTCTGTCCAAAAATGTTTTGTAATGTTTTAACTGTTCAAACCTTCCGATGTCGTGAAACAGGGCAATTGCCTTTGCCAGATTTATTTCTTCTTCCCTTAAATTTAATGACTTTGAAATATGAACTATGTTTCTCAATACTCTGTATGTATGATCTTCTTTTAGTTTCAGGTTGGGTATGATTTCATTATTTGTCCCATTATCCGGATAATTATCGGAATAAAAGCCATTCGCGTACGCCTTAAAAAATTGCCTGAAAAATTTAATATCCTTAGTTTTCATCCTCTTAAAAAATTGTTCAATATATTTTAGATCAACGCACAAAATGTTATTTTCTTCAGAATGTTTTTTAAATTCCTGCTCAAATAACTTTGCAAACAGTATGAAGTAGTCCTTTCTTTTCTGTTTGTTCCATTCAACGAAGTCTGCTTTTTTCTTTAATTCATCTAGAACTCCAAAATTTACATTATCCTTCCATTTGCATTCGCAGAACATGATTTCTGATGTTTTGTCATTTTTGCAATAATATCAATTTCCATCTTTATTCCACCATCTGCCAATTTCACCTCCTTTAAAAGGCATTCTTCCCCGAACATCCATATCAATTAAAATTTCTCTGCAAATGTCTTTTCAATAAAATTCCTAAATTATAATGTGCATCAGCATAATCTGGATTTATCTTTATTACTTCTCTGTATTCATTCTCTGCTTCTTCATAGCGGTTTAAATTTTGCAATAAAATTCCTAAATTATTATGTGCATCAGCATCATTTGGATTTATCTTTATTACTTCTCTGTATTCATTCTCTGCTTCTTCATAGCGTTTTAAATTTGTCAATAAAGCCCCTAAATTATTATATGCACCAGCATAATTTGGATTTATCCTTATTGCTTCTCTGTATTCTTTCTCTGCTTCTTCATAGCGTTTTAAATTTTGCAATAAAGCCCCTAAATTATTGTGTGCATCAGCATAATCTGGATTTATCTTTATCGCCTCTCTGTATTCTTTCTCTGCTTCTTCAAACTTGTTTAGGTTATAGAATAAATTACCTCTATTAAAGAACTCTTTTGCATCCTTTGAACTTGAAATACCTAATTTTTCTTTTTCTTTAATTTTTTCTATTTCTGCAATGACTTTATTTGCAAGTTCACTCTTATTTTCAAATTCTATTTGTAAAATGGTAGTTATCTCATTCGATATTTCTTTTGTTCTTTCAATTTTAATGGTCTTATATCTACAAGATATTATTCTTTTATTCAATTGTAATGCTTTTTCGCATTCTCTTTTAACCCAATTAGAGGATAGTACACTCCGTAGGTAATAATAATCACAAAATATTTGCAACCTTCCAATGCTTCGTATATTTCTTTATTAAGAGAATCTCATGCTGCTATTTCTTCGTTTGCAAGAAAAACATTAAGTTCCATATTATTCAATGCGTTTTTTAAATTTTCTCCATAATCCTTTCCAGTAGATGTTTCGTAACTTATAAAAACATCATATTTAGCAACTTGTTTGAACATTTTAAATATGAAAATATGAAAATTTTAAAAATTTCCCAACGCTGATTATAACTTTAAATTTCCCAGAATTTCCCTCCCTTCAACAATAGGAATGTTGTGCTTATTTGCATATTCAAATACCTTTTCCCGGCTTTTTGCTCTGAATGTCCCGCTGTCTAAAATTTCACATATTGCTGCAACAGGAGTTAATCCGGCAATTTTTAAAATTTCCGTTGCCAATTCTGTGTGTCCTGCCCTGTTTTCAACCCCTCTTGAAATCAGTAAATGAACATGCCCGGGAGTTCTGAAGTTTTTCGCAAATTCAGATATATTTTCCTCCCCGCAATCTTTTAAGTTTTTCGCAAATTCAGCAAATTTTTTAATTGTCAGTGCTCTGTCATAATCGCTGATTCCCGTCCATACGCCCCTAAAATTTATGTTTATGGAAAACGCGGACTTTTTATCATATTTTAGATCATTATCTATCATTTTTTCAAGCACCTTAAATTTTTCGGATGCAAAATCACGGATGTCAGAAAAGAAAGGCATTCCTGTCATTTCGGCAATTTCTCCTGATGTGGCAATACAAATCATTCCTCCCCCGGCGGTTCTCATCCCTGCCACATGTTCCGGCTTTATAAATTCCGCAGCAATTACAAAATCGCATTCGTTTTCTCTGTTGTCTGCATCATGGATTATTATAAAATTTCCTTTTTGTAAGGCATTTATTGCGTCGTTTAAGGCATCGTTAGTCATTCTTTTAAAATTTAATCAAATTTATTATCAATCAAATTTTTCTCAAAAATTTAGTTTCTATTTTTTAAGTAACAATTTTATCAATTAAAGCAAATACATCAAGTAAATTTATATCGCCGCTTCCAACAAATTTATAATATTCTTGGGTGTGAATTAATTGACTTCTCTCTCCACTTAAATATTCAAGCATTTCAACCGTATCAAAGATATCATACCTTGACAAGGTTACACACTCTTTATTAGAAATATTATAATTTTCCGCTCTGTCATACGCTTCAACCCAAAAACAATAAGTATGTCCAGGAGTTCCATAAAATGTCCTGTTCATAAATTCCTTTATTTCTTCTTTTTTGTCAATTACATAAGTTAAATTATAAATTCCAAAGACAGTATCTGTATCATAGTAATAAATTTTATATTTTTTCAGTCCAGATGCATTAATTCCTGCGTCAGAAGCATTCCACAAAACAAGTGCCGTATTTTCGGTTATATTTTGCAGAGGAAGTAAATTTACTCCAGGTGGTTTTGTATCAGTCTTGTTAGAAATCGTAAAATTTAGCGAATAATTAGTATAAACACCATTAACTAAAATTTTTACATTCCAGTTTCCAGTTACAGAAGAATTTATTTTAAAACTTACATTAACCGTATCAATATTCCAGTTCCAAGAGTTGTAGATGTTATGAGACATATTTTTTGTTATAATTACAGATACATTTTTATAAGACAATATATTAGTCCCGTTTAAATTTTTTATAAATTCAAAGGTTATGTTATCATTAGTATTTCCCATTATTTTTGCCCATATATATACATTATTATCATTTAATGTGAAATAGTCCGTTTCGTTCTTCGGAAATATAAATATTTGCGGGTCATTTTCAGGCCAACCTGTGTAAACATCAAGAAATTTGCATGTTACCGGCTTAACAATGTCGTTATCCAAAACCCGGTTTGTTAAATTTAAGCCCTTCGGAATTTGTGAAACAGATAATGAAATATTATCTTGATTTAATGCCCAGTTCATGGAAATTCCTCCGTCTACATCTGTCCAATTTCCACTTTCATTATAAACATTTAAACTAACCATCGGAGCGTGCTTACTTATCTGATTATCAGAAAAACTTTCATCAATTTTCCATATAAGCAATGCATTATTTGGATAAGAATTTGGAAGATTTGCATCATAGCCTATCTTCTTTCGCATTTCAATAAGATAATACTGCCACGAGTCAGGATTACCCCCTATAATTTTAATAATTGTATCATTATTTTCAGCAGGAAAAATTGTTATGTTTTTTGTTTCATTATAAACCACGAGCTCATCAACAAAATTTAATTTTGATTTGCTAAATGCCCCCGGATGCGCATTAAACCAGCCGCCTGAATCCATCAGTTCATAATCATCGACAACACTGCTTCCGTTATTTGTATCATACAAGTCGGGAAGTCCTAGGTCATGGCCAAATTCGTGTGCATAAACGCCAAAAGGGTCTGTTTCTGAAACGGTTAATGCATAATCAACATATTCGCAAACAACACCGTCTGAATAAATTATGCAATTATCATCTGTTTCAACTCCAATATAAGAAAATCTCATTGACCAGATACAATCCTTACATCCTTCATCATTTGCCTGGTCATTTCCGGCGTGAATTATAATCAGATGGTCGTATTTTGAGAAATTTGTGCTTAAGTCAACTGCCTTTACTGTATCTTTTCCGAGTTGGTTGGATATGACATTTAATTTATCAATTCGCCCATATATCGTATTTCCAAATCCGCCGTCAGCACCATAAAAAGCCATTGGTTTTGGTAATGCAATCCAATCATTTATCTCATAAGTTAAATTTAATTTCCCGTAAGAAACATTGTAATAATATTCAGTTAAATTTTTAAGAGTCTTGTTTAAATCACCCAATGTTGTTGAATTTTTGACATCTGAAAACATTACAGGAATTACCAGAATTTTTTGGTTTCCGGTAAGCATTTCAACCGTATCAAAGATATCATACCTTGACAAGGTTACACACTCTTTATTAGAAATATTATAATTTTCCGCTCTGTCATACGCTTCAACCCAAAAACAATAAGTATGTCCAGGAGTTCCATAAAATGTCCTGTTCATAAATTCCTTTATTTCTTCTTTTTTGTCAATTACATAAGTTAAATTATAAATTCCAAAGACAGTATCTGTATCATAGTAATAAATTTTATATTTTTTCAGTCCAGATGCATTAATTCCTGCGTCAGAAGCATTCCACAAAACAAGTGCCGTATTTTCGGTTATATTTTGCAGAGGAAGTAAATTTACTCCAGGTGGTTTTGTATCAGTCTTGTTAGAAATCGTAAAATTTAGCGAATAATTAGTATAAACACCATTAACTAAAATTTTTACATTCCAGTTTCCAGTTACAGAAGAATTTATTTTAAAACTTACATTAACCGTATCAATATTCCAGTTCCAAGAGTTGTAGATGTTATGAGACATATTTTTTGTTATAATTACAGATACATTTTTATAAGACAATATATTAGTCCCGTTTAAATTTTTTATAAATTCAAAGGTTATGTTATCATTAGTATTTCCCATTATTTTTGCCCATATATATACATTATTATCATTTAATGTGAAATAGTCCGTTTCGTTCTTCGGAAATATAAATATTTGCGGGTCATTTTCAGGCCAACCTGTGTAAACATCAAGAAATTTGCATGTTACCGGCTTAACAATGTCGTTATCCAAAACCCGGTTTGTTAAATTTAAGCCCTTCGGAATTTGTGAAACAGATAATGAAATATTATCTTGATTTAATGCCCAGTTCATGGAAATTCCTCCGTCTACATCTGTCCAATTTCCACTTTCATTATAAACATTTAAACTAACCATCGGAGCGTGCTTACTTATCTGATTATCAGAAAAACTTTCATCAATTTTCCATATAAGCAATGCATTATTTGGATAAGAATTTGGAAGATTTGCATCATAGCCTATCTTCTTTCGCATTTCAATAAGATAATACTGCCACGAGTCAGGATTACCCCCTATAATTTTAATAATTGTATCATTATTTTCAGCAGGAAAAATTGTTATGTTTTTTGTTTCATTATAAACCACGAGCTCATCAACAAAATTTAATTTTGATTTGCTAAATGCCCCCGGATGCGCATTAAACCAGCCGCCTGAATCCATCAGTTCATAATCATCGACAACACTGCTTCCGTTATTTGTATCATACAAGTCGGGAAGTCCTAGGTCATGGCCAAATTCGTGTGCATAAACGCCAAAAGGGTCTGTTTCTGAAACGGTTAATGCATAATCAACATATTCGCAAACAACACCGTCTGAATAAATTATGCAATTATCATCTGTTTCAACTCCAATATAAGAAAATCTCATTGACCAGATACAATCCTTACATCCTTCATCATTTGCCTGGTCATTTCCGGCGTGAATTATAATCAGATGGTCGTATTTTGAGAAATTTGTGCTTAAGTCAACTGCCTTTACTGTATCTTTTCCGAGTTGGTTGGATATGACATTTAATTTATCAATTCGCCCATATATCGTATTTCCAAATCCGCCGTCAGCACCATAAAAAGCCATTGGTTTTGGTAATGCAATCCAATCATTTATCTCATAAGTTAAATTTAATTTCCCGTAAGAAACATTGTAATAATATTCAGTTAAATTTTTAAGAGTCTTGTTTAAATCACCCAATGTTGTTGAATTTTTGACATCTGAAAACATTACAGGAATTACCAGAATTTTTTGGTTTCCGGTTGTGTTTTTTTGCCAACTTTCTTTGCCATAGTCAGGATATTCAGGGGATAAAACAATTTCGGGAATATTTTTAATGTTTGATGCGTAGAAAAATGGTTCCAGCTGTCCGTTTTGTGTTGTTGCAGATGATGTACTTGCACAACCAAATACAATTAACACGACAATAGCGACGATACATATATCTTTACATGATCCACCCATACTAAATTTTAATATGAAATTTTATTTTTGTTACTTGCCCCTTGATCTCAATTAATTTTATGATGTGTTATATACAATCTCCAAAACCATAAATATTTTTGTATTTTTACCCATAATAAATTTATTGCTGACCCACTAAAATTGGGATAATTAGATAATTATATATTTGTTTTTTTTACTAATATTTCATATTTCTAAATATTTCTAATATTTTCCAATAAATTATAGTCAGTATACTAATTTTTTACACTACTGAAGGGGACTAATGGACTAATGAATCATATATCTTGTGTCCAATCTTGCCAGATTCAGTATAATAAAAAATGACAAAGCGAAATTACCCACTTAACACACAGAACACCCCGGGGCCAATCTTTTTATCTTTAAGTGTCCGTTCTTTGTCCAATCACAGACATTTATTTTTGACTGCGCGCATTTTTCCTCAATCAAAATTTTCCCAATCTTTAATTTCTTTAATTTAAATCTATATCTTTCTCCTGAAATTTTCTTTGAATATTTCCCGATTTTGCTTCCGAAATCCATTCCTACAAGAATTACAACCTTTGGTTTAAACTTCAATGCGAAAAATAAAGCCCTATCACCGTCGGTAAATCCGCCGAAATTATGTAAATTTTTTAGTTTTAAATTTGTCTGTGTCGTCAGAATTAAATTTTTAAATTTCGGAACGTATGTTTTGATTGCTTCAATATTGTCTCCGTGAGCGTGAACAACCAGGATTGTTCCTTTTTCATTTGCTTCCTTTATCGCATCAATGTCGCCATCTAAATCACTTACAATAAAGTCAGGGATAATTTTTTGCTCAATCATTGCCTTTGCTGCACCGTCGGCACAAATTTTAACAAATCCGGAAAAATTTTTTAATTTCATCAGTCGTTCCAAGTCCAACATCAATGAAGGTCCTGCTCCAAAAATTATTATATTTTTGCCGGCAATTTTTTCCTTAATATATTTTAAATTTATCACTTCATCTGTCTGACAGGATATTTCTGACAAAATTTTCGCTGACTTCACATCCTTTTTCTCGTCTAAATTTAAAATTTGAATAATATCTTTATAAAGCATTTTTCTAAAATTGTAATTGTTATTCAATTTATTTTTAATTCAATTAAATTCAATTAAAATGAAAATTTCAGGCGGTGTCTGGAAATTTGCAGACAATGTAGATACAGACCAGATAATTCCGGCAGAATATTTGATTACTGCTGACAGAAAGGAATTGGCAAAGCATTCGTTTAAAAAAATAAGGCCAGAATTTGCAAAGGAAGTAAAGGAAGGTGACATTATTGTTGCGGGAAAAAATTTCGGATGCGGAAGCAGTAGGGAACATGCTCCGTCGTGCTTATTGGGAAACGGAATAAAAACAGTAATTGCTAAGTCGTTTGCCAGGATATTTTACAGAAATTCAATAAATCTGGGGTTACGGCTTATAGAGTGCGAAATTGAAGAAAACGAAATAAATGATAAAGATGCCCTTGAGATTGATTTTGACAATGGAGAGATAAAAAATCTGTGCAATAACAAAATTTTTAAATTTAAGAAGATGCCTAAATTTTTTGAGGACCTGACTGAAATCGGTTTAATAGACTACACAAAGAGAAAGATTTCTGAAAGGAGAGCGAATGAAGAAAGAATGAAGAAAGAATGAAGAAAAAATGAAGGTAAAAATCAATAACAGAACTGAAAATTACAGATGTGTCTGGTTTGAACCCGAATCAGGAATTATTAAGATAATCAACCAAAATAAACTGCCTCACAAATTTGAAATTGCTGAATTAAAAACATATATGGAGGCAGCAGATGCAATAAAGACGATGGCTGTTCGCGGGGCTCCAGCAATTGGCGTTACTGCTGGTTTTGGTATTGCTCAGGCATGCGTGCAGGCGCCAAAACAAAATTTTACTGATTGTCTGGGAAAAGCAGTAGAGACATTGAAGTCAACGAGGCCAACTGCTGTTAATTTGTTTCATGTAATTGGCGGACTTTTAAATAAAATTAATGACATGGGTGCAATTGAAGACAAGGAAAAAGCAATTGAAATAGCTGTTTTTGAATCACAAAAGACAGCAAACGAAACTATTGATGCCTGCAAAAAAATCGGCGAATTTGGAAACGGACTGTTCAAAAATAAGTATAAAATTTTAACCCATTGCAATGCAGGAGCGCTTGCCTGTGTTGACTTTGGAACAGCACTTTCCCCGATGAGAATTGCAAAGTATGCAGGAAAAGAAATATTTGTCTTTGTTGATGAAACGAGACCAAGATTGCAGGGTGCAAAACTTACGGCATGGGAACTTTTAAACGAAGGAATTGAACATAAAATCATTGCGGATAACGCGAGCGGTTATTTTATGCAAAAAGGTGAAATTGATTTATGCATTGTCGGAGCAGACAGGATAACTGCAAACGGCGATGTCGCAAACAAGATAGGAACTTATGAGAAAGCGGTTTTAGCAAAGGAAAATAGCATTCCGTTTTATGTTGCCGCACCGGTTAGCACAATTGATTTTAACATTCAAAACAGCAACCAAATTCCAATTGAAGAAAGAAGTGAAGATGATGTCTTGACAGTAAAAGATAACAAAAAAGATATAAGAATTGCTCCTGTTGGTTCGCATGCATTAAATCCTGCATTTGATGTCACTCCTGCAAAATATATAACAGGAATCATAACAGAAATCGGGATTTTCAGGCCGGAAGAAATACATAAATTAACAAATGCTGGACAAAATAAAAATGTCTGAAAAATATTCTGGGGTGAAATTTAAAACAATTTTTAGAGAAAAAAGCAAAATAAAACATAAGGGAATTGAGAAATTAAGGCATTGGGGGAGAAAATTTACGGAGTTGGATCTGGCGCCGAAAATTGAAGGCGGCTTTGCGGGAAATTTAAGCTTCAGAACGCACCGTGGATTTATTATCACTGCGTCCGTGGCAAATTTATCCGGACTTAATGATGATGACCTTGTTGAAGTGACAGATGCCGATGTCTGTTTAAAACATGTCTTTGTTTGCGGCTTAAAAGAACCATCATCCGAATCATTCCTGCATCACGCGATTTATGTTAGGCGAGCTGACATTAATGCGGTTTTTCACGGACACGACAAATTAACATTAAAATTTAATGACCTGCTAAATTTTCCCGTGACTGAAAAGGAACAACCTTATGGCTCAGCAGAGTTAGTTAATGATGTGGTTAAAATTTTAGATAAATGCAAGGACTACTATTACATTTTAATCAAAAATCATGGGTTTATTTCACTCGGAAAAACAATGGATGAAGCAGGCAATGAGGCAATTTCACAACACAAAAGGGCGATTGAACTAAACAAACAGGCAAAATAAAGCCGCAAAAAACAAATAAAATACAGGAAAATAAAAAATATGTGCAATCTTATAAAAAACATATAAATGATGGCTTTACCTATAAATATTAATGATTTGATAACCGGGCAGACCGTTGAATGGGAACGCATTGAGTTCAAAGAAGGTTGGAACCCGGAAGAGGTTATACTCACCATTTGTGCGTTTGCTAATGATATAAACAACTGGGGGGAGGATACATAATCATTGGAATAAAAGAATATAAAGGACGACCTGTTTTACCTCCAAAAGAGTTAGCACCTGAAACAATTGATAATATCCAAAAGGACTTACTGAATCTTTGTAATCGTTTAAAACCGCATTTTTTTCCTATTGCCGAACCAGTATCATTTCGGGGAAAGCATGTTTTAATAATATGGGTTTTTGGAGGGCAGAACAGACCATATCGGGCGCCGATATCGCTTGGCAAAAAGCAAGAGAAAGAGTATGTTTATTATATCAGAAGATTTTCAAATACAATTAAAGCACACTTTGAAGATGAAAAAGAACTCCTGTCATTAGCAGGAACGATTCCCTATGATGATCGCATATGTCATTTAGCAGATGTCGCAGATTTAAAACTTCCACTGATACGCTCTTTTTTAAAAGAAGCTGAAAGCGATTTATATATTTCTGCGAATATGGATTTTGAACAATTATGCTGGCAGATGAGAATTGTTGACGGAACGGCCGAATATGTGAAACCACGGAATGTTGGAATACTCTTTTTTAATGACCTGCCGCAAAATTTTATCCATCTTTCACAGATTGAAATTGTCCAGTTTATATCAACTCCTGGAGGTGATAAAATGAGCGAAAAAATTTTTCAGGGACCAATACATCAACAAATTAAAGATGCTTTGAATTATATAAAAAATGTTATCCTCAAGGAACATATTCGTAAAGTTCCAGATCAGGCAGAATCCATCCGGTTTTATAACTATCCTTATATCTCTCTAAAAGAGTGTATTGTTAATGCAATATATCATAGAAGTTATGAAATTAGAGAGCTGGTAGAAATACGCATTCATCCGGATAAAATTGAGATTCTTATCTTCCCGGGACCTGACAGGTCAATAAAACAATCAGACATAGATAAGGGAATATTGGTTGCTAGAAGATATCGTAATCGCAGAATCGGTGAATTTTTAAAAGAACTGAAACTTACTGAAGGGCGATGTACGGGCATTCCAAAAATAAGAATAGCAATGAAAAATAATGGCTCACCAGAACCTGTCTTTGAAACCGATGACGAGCGAAGTTATTTTTTAACTACCTTAATGATTCATCCAGAAGCAAGGGCACGTGAGCAAGTAAGTCTACAAGAAAGTCCACAAGTAATTCCGCAAGTAACTCCACAAGTAACTCCACAAGAAAGTCCACAAGAAAGTCCACAAGTAACTCCACAAGAAAGTCCACAAGTAACTCCACAACTAACTCCACAACTAACTCCACAAGAAAGTCCACAAGTAACTCCACAAGAAAGTCCACAAGTAACTCCACAAGAAAGTCCACAAGTAACTCCACAAGAAAGTCCACAAGTAACTCCACAAGTAACTCCACAAGTAACTCCACAACTAACTCCACAAGAAAGTCCGCAAGTAACTCTACAAGAAAGTCCACAACTAACTCC
>Ga0210050_1000669_pt1 | contig 42194 bp, 41 predicted proteins | sample CryGey132114_all_FD_185463 | JGI IMG/M metagenome (GOLD analysis project Ga0210050, IMG submission 185463) | Groundwater microbial communities from aquifer - Crystal Geyser CG22_combo_CG10-13_8/21/14_all (SPAdes) (version 2) | ecosystem: Environmental > Aquatic > Deep subsurface > Groundwater ... | reverse complement strand
CTGAAGATGCGCTTGTGCTTCGAAAGGAAAGTGGACTTTTAGACGACAGGATCGAGGTTCTTGATACTTGTGGCTCACATCTCGGACACGTATTTGATGATGGGCCACAACCTACAGGCAAGAGATTTTGTATGAATTCTGTTGCACTATATTTTATTCCGGATGAGGAGTAAAAATAGTAGAATGGTAGAAGCACAATATCGAATTTGTATTCTTGTTTTTTGTCCGCCCCGAATTTCGCCAAAACAAAAAGAGGAGCAAATGGAAAATTCCTCCCCCAACCCCTCCTTTTCCATTTGCGACATCCGAATTCAAAAACAAATGAAATGAGTCGAAGTTTTGGCAAATCCTTTCCCCCAAAAATAGTTTTGCCAAAACTTCGTCCGCATTGTTCCGCCACCTGCCTGAATACTTGGAAGGCAGAGCCCCGAAAGAAAAACACCCTTTCCTTTTTCAAAAGAAATTTCACCCCCGCCAAATCAAGAAAGCAAGGAACATTTTTCTTTCGGGGTTGCCGAGGCTCTGCGAGGCAGTGGCGGAACGATACGAGCGTACGAGGCAGTTTCAAGCCACCACGCGCTCCGCGCGTGCGATTAGTAGCTTTCGTCAGGGTTCAGCTCGAAATGCAGTCGAACTTTGTACAATGAATACCGCCAAGTTTTACATTCAGCATTTTTGAATAGCGTTTCTATGGATATAAAAATGGCGAGACAACAATGCACAGAGAAAACTCAACATATGTTATATATACGCTTGCCATCATCGTTGCAGTGCTCGTCACATCTGTCTTTTTTCTTTCAACATACCGAAAAGAAACGATGCCGGGGAGAAATATGGCATCTCAAACTGTTCTCCTTGCAATTGGTACAATATCCATCGTCACAGAAATCGCTGACACACCTCAAGAACGCACGACGGGTCTTTCGGGACGAACGGAACTTACAGATGGTACAGGTATGCTTTTTGTCTTTGACTCTCCAGATATGTACGGTTTTTGGATGAAAGAGATGCTCTTTCCGATTGATATTATCTGGATAGGCGCAGATGGACGCATTGTCTGGATACTTCCGCGTGTTGCTCCAGAATCATATCCGACCGTTTTTAGACCGGATAGACCAGCGCAATATGTGCTTGAGACACCCGCGGGATATGCCGAAATGCATAGCATATCCGTGGGAGATAGTGTGGCTGGACTCCCTTCCGCTCCAATATAGCACTGGACAACACGCGGAAAGAGAAGCATAGTTATATACAAGCGCGTGTAGCTCAGATGGTTAGAGTACTTGCATGACACGCAAGGGGTCCCAGGTTCAAATCCTGGCACGCGCACCACGAAGCCTGTGGCGAGTGGGCGCGTGAAGCATGTAAACTGCTTGACCTGATTAATTTGCCATCTTATAAACAAAGTAATTTTATAAGCATTATTAACATAACTTTTCATACTTTATGCAAACATATAAACAGACGATCAAAATAGGTATGTTTATCGGTATCGTATGCTCGGTCGTATTGGCTCAAACGCTCAATGTATTCGCTTCCCCACTCGTATATGTCTTGAGCGAAGTGAGTGGCGTCGCACAAGACGAAGGTGGCATAATTTCTATTATTGACATTAACGATGCCTATTCCATCACGCATGTCGCCGAAGCTGGATTAGATGGTGTCCAAACAATCGCCACATCTCCCGACCACACAACGGCATATGTGAGCGACCGCCATAATAATGTTGTCTATGTTATAAATACGGAAAGTGGAACTGTGGAAGCCACAATTCCAGTGAATAATGACGGAGAAATCGTCATCTCGCCAGACGGCACCAAAGGTTATATTCCTGACAAATCCAGCGCGGGGAATATCTGGACTCTTGATCTCACCACAAATACGGTAAGCGGTTCAATTTCAGTTCCCCATTCTCCGTTTTTTCTTGCGCTCTCTCCAGATGGCACGCGCCTATACGGAAATGATGATTCACAATTGTATGTTATTGATGCCACAACCGACACGCTGATTACGGCTGTTAATACTTCAGGCGGCGGACAAGACCTCGTCGTTTCGCCGGACGGCTCCAAAGTGTACGCGGTGACCTATGATATAAGCGCGGTTTCTGTTTTAGACACGGCGACGAACTTGATTACAAATACTATAGAAATGGCAAACCCCGCACTCGGCGTCGGCGTCGGTATTGATATCACGACGGATGGAACAAAGCTCTACGCGGCAAACGATATTGAAAGTAAGGTCACCGTCATTGATACTGCCACTGAAACAGTATCAAGTACGATTGATTTAGGCGCCGATAAAAGCCCGACAATTGTCGTTATAGCCCCAGACGGCACAAAGGCATTTGTGATGAACAGCCACTTCAACACAGGTGGTACAACAGAGGTCGCGGTCATAGACACGGCGAGCGACACACTTTCTACCACGATTTCTGTACCGAACGCATGGTGGAGCTTCGCCCTCGGTGTGATTGACAGAGAATTTACGAGTACTGGTACAAATGTTGAGATTACCCCAACCTCGCTCGCCACACTTACCTTTAGCGAAGTCACCGCGACAGGCGACACCACTGTAAGCGCCACAAGCACCCCGCCGTCAGTGCCGGAAGGATTCAAATTGAGCAAAGGTGATATTTATTTTGATATCACAACAACGGCAACATTCACCGGCACTGTCCAGGTTTGCGTGAATTATACTTCTGATCAAGGTGAGGGCGGTCTAAAATTCCTGCACGAAGAAAGCGGGGTATGGGTAGACCGCACCACCTCGCTTGATACGGTCAACAACATTATCTGCGGAGAAGTCACATCATTTTCCTTCTTTATGGTCGCGCTTCAGTTCGGCTTACCAACGCAAACCTTCGTACGAAGCACCGGTGAGCCAATCGCCGAGGTTGTTGATTTCTTCTCCGTAGACGGAGATGCTACACTCGTGATAGAAAACGGGCCAAACGGAACCGGAACAACAGCAAGCGCAATAGTGAAACTCAATGGAGAAACGCTTGCGTTGCCGAAAGATTTTGACAATAAACATGCCATACTTGAGATACCGGTTGCGTTGCCATTTGGCAATTCACAACTGGAAGTAGAGATCCAAGGCAAACCGACAGGCACGCTCTCTGTCAAAATTATTTAATAGACCTCGTGTTCGTTGAAAACAGCCCTGCGTTACACCGCATGGCTGTTTTCTTTATACTTTCTTTTTACACTCCGGAAGTTGACAAAGATATATAAATCTTTCCGAATATCCATCTTTTTGCTACAGTGTACATACTATGACTGCTAAGTCGGCACACGCGCGCATACTCGCTATAGAAACATCGTGCGATGAAACTGCTGTTGCTATTCTTGAAGCACGCGGCGGCCAATCGCGCGCTGAGTTTTTAGTGCGTGCGAATCTCGTGCTCTCACAGGCTGCGCTTCACGCAGAATACGGTGGTGTGTTCCCTTCTCTTGCAAAACGAGAGCACGCAAAAAATCTTGTGCCACTCCTTATGCAAGCACTCAAAGATGCAGGTATGTATAAAACAACAGGGGCCAATCTGGAAATATTGGACGCAAAAAATCTTGAAACACTCTTCACTCGCGAACCGGAGCTACTGTCGCAGTTTATACGGGAAATACCAAAACTCGTAAAGCCACCAATAGACGCTATAGCCGTCACCTACGGACCGGGCCTTACACCTGCGCTATGGGTCGGCATTAACTTTGCAAAAGCGCTCGCAGATATCTGGAATGTACCAATTATCCCTGTCAGCCATATGGAAGGACATATCTTCTCCGCGCTGATACGCGGACAAACATTCAGTATTGCAGATATCCGATTACAGGCACTAGCGCTTTTGGTGAGCGGCGGACATACCGAGCTCGTACTTATACGCGGACAGCGTGTATACGAAATCATAGGCCAGACTCGCGACGACGCGGTGGGCGAAGCGTTTGATAAAGTCGGAAGGATGCTTGGTCTTCCATATCCGGGCGGCCCTACGGTTGCGGCACGCGCCGATGCATACTCGCCGCGCGAGACAGGTGAACTATCTCTGCCACGCCCGATGATTGATTCGCCTGACTTTGATTTTTCCTTCTCCGGCATCAAAACAGCAGTGTTATATTTCTTGAAAGATCGTGAAAAAAACAACCTACCGCTTGATGAAGAAACCAAATCTATTGTGTGTAATGCGTTCCAAGAAGCGGTTGTTGAGGTGCTCGTATCAAAGACAATCCGCGCGGCGAGTATGCACGCCATACAAACCATACTTGTCGGCGGTGGTGTCTCGGCAAACCGGCGTCTTCGCGAAGCACTCACTAATGCTATACAAAAAGAAATTCCCGATGCTCGTCTTTTCCTACCCGAGCCGGCGGAGACCGGCGACAACGCGCTGATGATTGCAGTAGCGGGTTTCTACCGCTTCCTTGCGGAACCACACGGCACTGCACCGGAAAAAATTTCCGCGGAGGGAAATCTCCGGCTTTCAGTATAAAAACCGCCGAAAATTATTTTCGGCGGTTTTTAAGAGTTGTGGGATTTAAAATTATCTCTCCGTTCATTTCTATTGTCCCTGCCATGACGCGGTGGTGTTTGCTTTGGCTGTATGCGTGCCGGTGTCACCGATGTCAACGGAGGTGTCGGTGACAATGAAGCCGACTTTTGCGGCAACGGTATGTCTTTTTTCTCGTCAATATCTTTTTTTGACGGCAATAAAATAATTCTGCTCGCTTTGTCGGCAGAAGAGATATCGGCATCTTTCTGTCCGTTTGTCTTATTTTCTCCGCCATGTGCCGTCACGCCGTTAGACAAAGTATCGGATTCAGCTTCCGGATGCCGTGTGCGAAGCATGAGATAAAGTATGAAAATCAAAACGGCAATAGGAATGAGGGGCGTCAATTGTGAAGGGTCTTTTGCAACCGCTATTGCCGCAAGAAGCGATCGTGTGTCAGTGGTTGTTCCAGATTCTTCCGGAAGCGTTTCTCCTGCAACCCCAAACACGCCCGCCAATTCTGGCACGCGAGCGGCACCGAGCGCGTCATCCGTCCCGACAGCAATTCCTGTATCCAATACAGACGGAAATTCTTCCCCATTTGCCGCAGCAAATGTTTCGCTTGGTGCGCCTACACCCACCGCGCCGGTGTCAATCGTACCAGCCGGAGCCGAGAGTATCAGAGTCCGAAATTCATCAATTTCCGCAAGTTGAGCGCCATTTAAAGGAAATTCTCGTTCACAATAGATTTCATTTACCTTCTTTCTGGTCGTGTAGTACACATAGCCGGTACTTGAAGGCAACGCCCATGTATCAAGCACATCCGAGCGATATCGCTCCTGAAATTCCGACACAGCGTCAAAGCTTGCCTGATCGTACACGCCGGTTACAGGTATGTCACTGAATCCTTCAAAATCACGGAGAAATGCCTGAAGTTTCAATACTTCAGCAGGGTTATTATTCTCTCCCAACTTGATGTATTCCAAGAGATACTCCTGACAAACTTGAGGTGCGGGAGGCATAATCGGCGGGGTTGTAGTCCCTTCAAGCATAATATTCAGCTCAATGCCACCCGCCTGTTCGTTTGTTCTATTGGACATTGGTCGGAAATAATAAAGGACATTGTCTTTTAGACCCGTGATGGTCATACTGTGGTCAAATTCATATATATTGTTTTCTGTTGTTAAAAGAGCATATTCGCCAAAAGGCAATGTTGCCGTCGCGTGACTGGTAACATCATAAAGAACCAAACTTGTGGCCTGCAGATTGGTATCCCATGTCACCTGAACGGTGCCGGAACCTATCTGCACAACCTTTTCATTCGTAATATTCAGGTGAATTGGATTACCTCCACCTCCACCACCGCCACCACAATTCGTGGTACACACGGGCGGCGGTGTGGGCGGAGGTGTGGGCGGAGGAGTTGGTGTCACCACATTCACCGTCCGCGTCACCTCATCGGCAGAAAGCCCTTCGGAATCTTCCACATTGTATGTGATTGTGTAAGTACCCGATGTATTCGCATCAACGCCGCTTCCTCCCACCACAATATCCGCCGTAATATCGCCGTCTTCAGGGTCGTCCGCAGTCGCGCCTGGGTCGGTGAAACTATCACCCTTCGTAATCTCCATCGGGTTCGCTCCCATAAGCGTAATGGCTGGCTTTACATTTTCATCGTCATCATCCGGGTCGTACGAATCAGGATTATCCGGGTCGCCATCGGTATGGCAGCCGGAATCGTCAATATCCGCCAATCCATCACCGTCGTTGTCTATCGTATCTGAACATTCAGTCGTTTCAACCACATTCACCGTTCGCGTCACTTCATCGGCAGAAAGCCCTTCGGAATCTTCCACATTGTATGTGATTGTGTAAGAACCGAGTGGCGTCGTGCTGGCGACAACATCTCCACCCACCACAATATCCGCCGTGATATCGCCGTCTTCAGGGTCGTCTGCGGTCGCGCCTGTATCCGTATACTCATTGCCGAGAATCACCGTGGCAGGATTATTTCCGACCAAAGTTATCGTTGGCTTGGTGTTCTCATCGTCGTCGTCTTCCGAATCACAGCCCAAGTCATCTGGATAGTCAATTAGCCCATCCTCATCGTTATCAATGCCATCTGAACACTCCGGTGGCTCTGCGGGCTCCGGTGACACAACCACGATTCTTGTTTTTTCATCAGCCGGCAATCCTTCGGAGTCTGCCACATTGTAAGAAACGGTTGAAGCACCGATAATTGATGTATCAATAGTATCTCCACCCACCACAATATCCGCCGTAATATCGCCGTCTTCAGGGTCGTCCGCAGTCGCGCCTGGGTCGGTGAAAACACTGTTCTGGAAAATAATCAAAGGATTATCACCCAAAAGAGTAATTTCAGGTTTTGTATTTTCATCGTCGTCGTCTTCCGAATCACAGCCCAAGTCATCTGGATAGTCGGCAAAACCGTCCCCATCATTATCAATCGTATCTGAACACTGTGGCACCGGTGGTTCTTCCAGAATCAGATCAAATGCGGCACAGACAGCGGTAACGCTATTGGCAGTATCCTGATCAACCGCATACCATGTATGCACCGCTTTCACGGCATTTGCGGCGGTTGAAAGTAAAAGAGATTCATCAACAACTTCAGTAACCGTGGCACTGGCAACATAATCTGCCAAATCACTGACAGAGTTTGAGTCAATAATAATAGTTGGTCCATTCATAAATCGCACAAACCAATTTTCAGACGGTTGCTCTATATTAATTCTATTCTCATAACCATCAAAAGAAAAAAGAGAAACCTGATATTCTCCCGCCTGCAGATTTACGCTAACCAAAGGAGTCTCGTGTGGCCCATTTTCTCCTATGTCAAGAAGTTTTTGACTAGTGTCAAAATTAACAATTGTCCTACCACTCTGCGGTTCAAACACACATTCAGGAATCTCGTTTGGAGCAGACGCATACACCAAATGCGCGGTAGGAAGCGTAAAAATCGCCGTGAGCAATATCACAGCAAAAACGCCAAAAAATAAAATATTTTTAGATGTCAGCCCAATTAAATTTTTACTAAGAAAAGTCATGTTGTAATAAAGTAAAATACTACCTAAAAACCAAGCGATGTAAATGTTTTTGGATACAATTAGTCGCAACTGAATTACAAATCAACAATTTGTCAATAGAGTTATAAAGGACATATTTCTATAAAAGACGTGGTCATTACTATGTCTTTTATGTAGAGATGTCTTTTATAAAGAGCTTATTTCAAGCCACAAACACTTTTTGAGGCAATTGATGAGGAGAAGATGCGTTGAACAAACATATAAGACATGCTTTGTGTGTTCAATTTGCAAGTTATGTACAATTTCTTAATTTGAAGATTACCACTTTGTTTATAATCTGTCAACTTCATATTCTTGTGCCGAAATCGTTCCGACAAAAAAAATATGTTACTATGTGAGCACATATGGATGAAAAATTTCTGAAACCATACGATCCGAAAAAATCTGAAGACACTGTCTACAAACGCTGGGAAGAGAGTGGCTTTTTTAAACCAGAAAAAACCGATTCTCCTGATGGCGAGCGTTTCTCAATAGTCCTTCCCCCTCCGAATGTGACCGGTACACTCCACATGGGACACGCTGCTATGCTTGCGATAGAAGATATCGCGGTCCGTTTTGAAAGAATGAGCGGCAAACAAACGCTCTGGCTTCCGGGCACCGACCATGCGGCAATCGCTACGCAATCAAAAGTAGAAGAGATTATGTATAAAAAAGAAAAAAAGACGCGACACGACATCGGTCGCGAAGAATTTTTGCGGCGCGTTGATGCATACGCAAAAGAAAGCCATGACACGATTGTCAACCAGATTAAAAAAATGGGCGCATCGGTAGACTGGTCGCGAGAAGCATTTACCTTGGATGAGGCGCGGCATCGCGCGGTCAACACCGCGTTCAAAAAAATGTACGACGACGGACTCATATATCGTGGCGAGGGTATGGTTAATTGGGACCCGAAACTCCAGACAACAGTTTCGGACGATGAAATTGAATGGGATGAAGAAACTGTTCCCTTCTACTATCTCAAGTACGGTCCATTTATTATCGGCACATCCCGTCCTGAAACAAAATTCGGCGATAAATATGTCGTGATGCATCCCGATGACACGCGATACAGCGAGTACACAGACGGCCAGACGATAAAGCTTGAGTGGATTAATGGTCCAATAAGCGCGACCATTATCAAAGATACTGCGATTGACATGGAATTCGGTACTGGTGTGATGACAATTACACCATGGCACGACCGCACGGACTTTGAGATTGCCGAGAGGCACGATCTGGACAAAGAACAGGTTATCAACGAGCGAGGCATCCTCCTCCCTATTGCTGGCGAATTTGCCGGCGAACACATCAAAAAAGCGCGGGCGCGCATCGTAGAAAAATTGAGAGCAAAAGGACTCGTTGACAAAGTAGACGAAAAATATGTGCACAGTATCGCTATAAACAGCCGAGGCGGCGGCATCATTGAGCCGCAAATTAAAGAGCAATGGTTTGTCGCGGTAAACAAAGAATTTCCTATCGCATATTCGGCTATGGATGGCATTGCGTCCGGGGAAACCGTGACTCTCAAAAAACTAATGCGTCACGCTGTAGAGAGCGGACAGATAAAAATAATTCCGGATAGGTTTGAAAAAATCTATTACCATTGGATAGATAACCTGCGCGACTGGAATATCAGTCGGCAAATCTGGTACGGTCATCGGATTCCGGTATGGTACCACGACCCAATCTGCATACCGCTCGCAGACAGAGAAGATGATATTTCAAAATGTATTCCGATTGTAGTGTCCGGCACTAAACCGGAATGTAAATTTTGTGCAGCTGCGTATACGCAAGATCCTGACACGCTTGATACATGGTTTTCATCCGGTCTCTGGACATTCTCAACACTTGGCTGGCCTGATGAAACAGCAGACCTGAAGCGATTCCACCCAACCGACCTCCTAGAAACCGGCTATGACATACTCTTCTTCTGGGTCGCACGGATGATTTTAATGACAACTTATCTTTTGGGAGATGTGCCATTCCGTACGGTATACTTGCACGGCCTTGTTCGCGACGAAAAAGGAAAAAAAATGAGTAAATCGCTCGGCAACACCATAGACCCGCTAGAGATGATTGAAAAATACGGCGCAGATGCCACGCGTCTTTCTCTCGTTGTCGGCGCGCCTCCCGGAAATGACATTTCACTCTCTGAAGGCAAAGTGCGCGGATACAAGCATTTTGCGAATAAAATCTGGAATATCGCACGGTTTGTACTTTCAAACATTCCGGCAGAAGCCAATTCAGAGAAACCTGCACTTCGGAAAGAGGATAATGCGTGGATTGAAAGTCTGGTACTGGTGTCGGAAGATATCTCAAAACATATTGCCGCATACCGTTTTGACCTTGCGTCCGACATTCTCTATCACTGGGTGTGGCACGAATTCGCTGATAAATATATTGAAGAAGTAAAACCGGCGCTAAAAGACGGTACAGACGAAGAAAAAGCATCCGTCCAATGGACGCTATATGCGGTCCTTACCGACTGTCTGAAGCTCCTTCATCCGTTTATGCCGTTTGTCACAGAAGAGATCTGGGCAGGACTTCCGCGTAAAGATGCGGAACTCTTGATGATCGCGCCATGGCCAACTGTACCCAGTGACAAAATACAGGAAATGCTTCATACTTAAAGAAAGTGCCAAGCCCCGACACACTTTTTTATGCGTTGATTGGCGGCGTTCTCCCCGCCGTGCTATGGCTTTGGTTTTGGCTTAAAGAAGACGGAAAGCATCCGGAGCCGCGCTCACTCATCATAAAAATGTTTATCGCCGGTATGGTGGCGGTTGTTCTTGTATTCCCGATTGAAAAATGGGCATACAATATAATTGAGAGTAGCTTTGCAATCATTTTTGCTTGGGCGATTATTGAAGAGGTGATGAAGTTCGCCGCCGCATATACCGCCGGACTCTCCACCAGATTTTTTGACGAGCCGATAGATGCGGTCATCTACTTTATTACAGTTGCGCTTGGCTTTGCAGCACTTGAGAATACGCTCTTTATCATAAAACCTCTATTGGATGGCGAAGCGCTTCTGGGGGCACTCACGGGAAATCTCCGCTTCGTTGGCGCAACACTCCTTCATGTCGCCGCATCCGGAAGTATCGGCGCCGCGCTTGCATTTTCTTTTTATAAAAGCCGCGCGATACAGATAATTTCCATGGTGGTGGGTCTCGGAGCCGCTATCATATTGCATACTGTCTTTAACTTTTTTATAATTCACTATGAAGGGACTAATACATTCTACATCCTCGGAGCACTTTGGTTTGTCGTGATACTCCTTATTCTCATGCTGGAGAGAATTAAACGATTACAAGCTAAATAATAAACAACATATGTTTAATGGCAAAAAATCTTTTTTTGAAAAACTGACCGGTGCAACACAAGATGAAGACGACGAATTGATGGATGAAGAACCAGAGCGCGCAGAACTCCCCATTCGCCGAAAAAATGGCAACGAGGATGAGAAGTGGATGGAGGAAGAAGCCGGCGAAGGACAGCTTGCGGTGGATGTCTACCAAACACCTGAAGAGATTATCATAGAGACAATGGTTGCGGGCGTAAAGCCTGACGACCTGCATGTGTCCATAAGTCGCGACATGGTTACCGTAAAAGGCCGGCGCGAATCAAGCCGCACAATAAAAGATGACAATTATTTTCACAAAGAATTGTACTGGGGCTCTTTCTCGCGTACGGTACTTCTCCCGCAAGAAATAGACCCGGACCTCGCTGAAGCTACAGAAAAGCATGGGCTCCTAACGCTCCGGCTACCGAAATTAAACAAAGAAAAAACCCATAAATTGAAAGTAAAATCAATGTAGCGGTAGCGCATTTACGAAAACACGCGGCGAAGCATATGCTTCGCCTCGTGTTTTGTCTTGGTGCAATTATATGACCAAATCAGAACCTATTTTGAATAGAACTGACAACCTCCGCTTCGCTCCGGCGGAATTCCGCCATGAACCCACATTCGGCTACATTCTCCTCCATATACCGATAGAGGGGAAAAATCGAGTATGGCATACTCCGAAAATAGCCGGGGTATGCGCGCAAAAGTCCATGGTATGCATGGGCTTTTTCATTCTTTCTTCTCCATCACTTCAAGCTCTTTTTTTTCATCTTGAATAATGCGGCGCCACAGCTCGCGATCCCCCGTTTGAACGGCACGCCGCTTTTCTTGATAATTCTTATACAATGTTACAATCCATTCAGGATGTTCTTCAAACAATGCCGCAACCTCGGCAAGCTCGGCATCATCCGCGAGAGAAAAAAGGCCCGAAAGCTCAATCTGTCTTTCTTTCGAAAGTTCAGATTTTGCCATCAGGTCCTTTATTTTTTGAAGATTGAGAGACATATTATTTCCGACTTGCGATACCTCGCCCAAGATGCAGAGCTTCCAAGAAGCCTGCGGTAATGTGCGGCGAAAGATCGCCTTGTTTCAGTCCTTCCATCGCGCTCGTCAATGCGTCAATTGTCGCTTGCTTATCCGTCTGCGAATTAAGAAAAGCATTCACCGTATCATACGCGCCGCGTTTCTGTTGAATTCTTTCCTGAGGCGAGCCAAACCCCTCGGCAGAAAGTTGCTTCAAATTATTGATAATATATTGCGTCGCTTCTTCCAGATTTATTTCGGCACGCTCTGTTTCCAAAGCCGTCTGTTTGGCCTTCTCATTGTTAAAGGTTACCATTTTTGCCGGTTCACCCTGCTCTATTTCAACAAATCCGACACCTGGGTGCGTCATTCCGGACGCAGCGCCGCGCTTTTCCACTTCTGAAACGAAAGTCGTCTCTTTCGGAAATTCCGCCTTTAATTTTTCAGCACTACCACACGACATTGCCGTCAAGGTTGTTACAAACACCATAACGCGCGCGATATTTTTTGTCTTCGCGCCAATCTTTTCAAAAAGCCCCTTCTTCTCTTCCTCAATCATTTTCCGCACCTCCTCTGTTTTTTTCACCGACTCATTTGATTCTTTTTCGGCAGATATTGTTTCGTCCGTATTCAATTGTGGAGATTCAAAACCCATAAAATTATACAAAAGTTTTAGAATAAAGTCAAATCTTGGTGCCGAGGGGCGGACTCGAACCGCCGACACCTGGTTCTTCAGACCAGTGCTCTAACCAACTGAGCTACCTCGGCAAAAACTGCAGATATATTCTATTTATCAAGTGCGTATTGCAACCAAGTCAGCCACTTCGGCAAAAATCAATAATATAGAATTACAACAACACATATTTTCTAATCTAGTTTCCAAATAAACCCCCGAGATTCGGCACACCACTGTACACCTCTCGTAATTGGTCAATAAATGGCTGTGCGAAATAATATGCGCCAAACATTGCTCCGAGAATAATCACCCAATACAAAATACTGAAAAATCGCCCCCACCGCATTGACCTCTGGAGATTACGAACAACGCGATTGTTTTCTTCAACCGTCGTCAATATCTTTTTAAGCATCTTTCGCTCATCATCCACGGCAAGTACAATTATACTAAAAAATATGTTAAAAACAAGGGAGGTAGCGCCCCTGTAGCTCAATGGATAGAGCAGATCCGTCCTAAGGATAAGATGCGGGTTCGATTCCTGCCGGGGGCACCATGACCGTAAAAGAGGTTCGCGGTTCCGGTATCAACGATACCTATGAAGTTGAGCTTGTGGTGAATGACTTTAATATTGCATCTGATTTTTTTGAAGCATGTAATATCCCAGTAAAGGCATTCCAAGAGAACATGCGCGAAGTGCGGGAGCGTGACGAAGTTGAGGTAACAATAGACACATGGCCAGGTCTTAATCCATTCGTTGAAGTAGAGGCGGAAACGGAAGAAGTGGTGCGAAAAATATCGGAAGAGCTTGGTTTCAATTTCAATGAAGCTGTTTTCGGAAGTATTGATATTGTATATGAGAAAGAGCTTGGTGTTCCTGCTGAAACTATCATCAAACTTCCAGAGATCACGTTTGCAAACCCACCAAAGAAAAACGCCGCGTAAGTTTACACTTACGCGGTACTGAGTTCCAGAAACAGTATTTTCTGATCACTTTGTACAGTAAGCGAGCAATCTTGAAAACAACTCGGTACGATCAATCGTGCCACCAGACAAATTGTGTGCCGCACCTTTTATTTCGCACACGACACGTTCTCGTGCTGATATCGCACTGGCGATAATTTTATCTTGAGAATCTTTTGGTACCACCGTATCATTCGTGCCTCTAATAAATACAAATGTTCCTGCATAGGATTGTAACGAGGATAGAAATGACTCTTCGCTCGACATGGTTGAAAGCAGCGGTTTAGTGGTTGTCAGACTTTTACCACACCCACTTCCTATCATGATTATTGATTCAGCTTTCTGAAAAAGTGTTGGCAATGCAAGAAGAAGTGTCCCCCCAAATGAATTGCCAACAATAATAATCCTGTGCTCTTTAGATACGAGCTTATCCTGTACACACATATCAAAACCTTTCTTTACATCTTCACATTCTTGTTGGAATGTTTTACCCGCAAATGCTTCCGGGGTGTCGGATGGAAAAACTTCATTCAATCGAGCAGTGTTGATACATATAAAATTATACGAACTCTTACACGCGGAGATCAGTGACATATCCCACGAATCGGGTGTATTAGGATTATGTAGTCCATAGATACCTTTGAGAAGTACCACGGTGTTGTTGGTCGGTTTTAATGATCCATACCAAAAAACTTCTATTGGCAACGAATAAAAAGATGATGTTAGAGAAAGCTTCTTCATACATTATAGTATAGCAAAAAAACCCCCGACCGCCTCGAACTCCGAGACAATCAGGGGATATATTCAACGAAACTCTGGCTTTTCACCAGTGTCAGCAAAAGTGACCTCATTTCCGGTCTGATCGCGAGCAGAGGTCGCGAAACGATACGTCGTCGCTGGGAACCGAGCAGACTCGTATCCAGGTATACATCGGTGATATGAACGTATCGCCTTTGCGACAATGTCGTACTCCACGCCAAAATGTAGGCAGAATACTTTTATTAGTCTCGATATCAGATACTTCCCGATCATTCCATCAAACACATGACTGTACTGAGATTCGAGAGTAGTTCCCGACTCGCTTCCTGCGACATGCTTGGTGAAGATCGGTAGACCGAGCCCAATGCGGATTGTGGAATCGCTGTAGGTTCCCTGAAAGTCTCTATGGACTACTCGCCTGATACGAAACCGCTCATCTATTTCAGCGAGTGCGTTTTGTCCGTGTAATTCAGGAAGCAGACCACGCTTTGATACGAGCAATACCCATGCCTCAAGCAATGGACCGACGATTTCACTCACGAAATATCGGATTTTGTCGATTTTTGCGTGATGTTCAATCATCTGAACCAACAAAGGTCTGTCCTCAGAATGGAACGGGTCCTGTGCATAGAGTGCATGATACGGAAGCAATATCCTCCGCTCATGCACGATAGGATACGGAAGCATCTCCCTGAATACAACACCCGATCCCTCGTGCGCGCCACCACGCACGACAATACCGAGCGATTCAGGTAAGAACGCGTATCTCACCACATCGGGCAATGTGGCAACCTGTTGCCGAAGATCACCGCAGATTGCCACACTGTGCTCGACAGAACTCCGCTGTAGCCGACGAACAAAGCGAAAATGCTTCTTATTAAGATCTGTTTTGATGCAGATCCGTGGCTCTGTTTCTGTTAAGAGTGTCCGTGTTGAACTTGTAGGCTGTGCCCGAACTGTGCCCGCTTCTGTAAATTCATCCCGTATAACATCCGGATGCCAAAAGAATTTGTATCCATTGGCGGTTTTTACAAAAGAAAGCAATTCAGACGATGGTGACGACTGCAGGATGATGCATCGCTCTGTGGGCAAGACGCAATACGGCAGGTCAATGTGAGAAATACTACCTTGCGGATCGTATTTCACATCAACTTCCGAATAGTCCTCGAAACGACCCTTTGAGTCGTTAAGAAAACGCTCACCGTAGATAGTTGTAACAAGCGGGTCTCGAAACAATTCATTTGTTAACTTCATCTCGTACTCCTTTCTTCGCCGTGTTCCTCTGAACGTGGCTTAGAGTGTTGCGGGTGATTTCGGCGTAACGATCGGGATAATCCCGACGCAAAACACCGAGCCAGCGAGCCGCTTTCGCGGTCTCGTCATTGTGAGTGGCGTCCATGACCATATCATAGGCCGCCGTTGGGCTACTGCTCTTGTCGACCAGAAGGACAATGTCCGGCTGATCGAGGATGAGCTTGCAGCGCATCATGACTTCTTCTGCTGTGCGCATACGTGCTGTTCCTCCTTTCAGGATCGGATTGTTAAAGAACATATTTCAAGACCGTCTTGAAGTCTCGAAAGATACCATAACATATAATTCAAAATTCGTCCATATTTCCGCGCCGCGCATTCCTCCCGCGCCCTCCTGCGCGGCGGATACCAAATCCCCGCAAAAAGGAGCCGAGGCAAAGCAAAATCCTTTTCCTCCCACAAAAATAGTTTTGCTTTGCCTCGTCCGAATTGTATTTCGCCCCGCCACACTGCCCAGAAACTTCTATGGCAGAACCCCAAAAAGAAAAAATGTTCCTTGCATTTCTGATTTTCGCGCGCCCAATTTTTTCTGAAATGGAAAGGACATTTTTTCTTTTTGGGGTTGCCGAGTGAAGCTAGGCGGTGGAGGGGCTTTCGTCGAGCGTACGACTTAGTTTAAAGCCACCACGCGCGCGGAGCGCGCGACATTATTTGTTTTGGAAATAGGTTCTAACTTGGTACAATAAATACATAGAAAAAACCTCTTCGCAAAAGCGAAGAGGTTTTTTGTCATTGCGCTTATCATTACACGCCGAGTAATTCCTTTAACTTGTCTTCGTTGAAACCGACGAGTATTTCATCGTCTATCATAATCACCGGCACACCCATCTGACCGCTTTTCTCCATCATCTCCTGCCGCTTCCCTGCATCTGTCGCTACATTGTATTCCGCATATTCAATGCCATGCTCGGCAAAAAAGTCTTTTGCCATCTTACAATAACCGCATGTTGGAGTGCTAAAAATCATTACTTTTTTCATAGTGTCTATATTATCTTAGTAATACTCCCAGTATAACAGACGGGGCAAACCACCTGCAGAAGTTAAAGCCCTTTGGGTATGTAGATTACTTGTCCTCCAGGTAGCACATCATTTTTGATAAGTACAAACAAAAGCGCGGCAACGATACTCAAGGCGCTAACCGTGATAAATAACGGGGTGAATCCAAACACTTCGGCCACAAACCCGCCGATGATACCTGCGATTCCAGCTCCAATACCGATAGACGAACTGTCAAGACCCCATGTCATCGCTTCTTTCCCTTTATCAATGTGCCGCACAAATATCCCACCCCATGAAGGAATGGCCATAGCCATTGCAAATGCATGTACCGCCTGAAGCACATAAATATGCCACGGCAGAGATACCACAAGAAAGCCGAGCGGCACCAGTCCTGCCAGAAATGTTCCAAAAATCAAAAAGTAATAATCATCCCTCTCGCCATGGTTCCGGTCAAGAAATTTTCCTATTGGAAATTGAACGATGGATTTCAAAATCCAATAAATGCCGATCGCGATTCCCACCACCTCGGCATTTCCACCCTGTATATTCTCAATCACAAAGATAGCAAGAATGGGGCTGATCAATCCCCACGCGGACAAAAGAAAAAAATCTGAAAGAATCAATACTTTGACGACTTTATTTATGTGTATCATACCGCGGCATAATTATATTATACAGCATACCATTGTATCAGTTTTCCGACACCCCATAAACCAGATTCTGGTGCGGGATGCGGGAATCGAACCCGCGCCTCAACCTTGGGAAGGTCGCGTCCTACCACTAAACTAATCCCGCTATTTTACTCATTGTTAAAGAGTCGTTGCCACCATGTTTTTTCTTCCATTGTGGCGGCTGCGGTGGCTGGCTCTTTTGCCCCTGCTTCATCAACAAGTTTGATAACTTCTTCATCGTCTTTAGCGACATTAAATTTCTCGCGTACTGTTTCTTCAATACCGCGCTCGGTCTCTAAAGCGGAAAGTTTCTCGCGGAGCGCCGCTTCTTCTGCCTTAAGCTCATCAAGACGGCGAAGCGATTCAAGTCGCCGATCTTTAGTTTCGCGCGCCTTTTCATACACATCAAGCGTCGCCCTGCCCAAGAAAAAAACTACCAAAAGGAGCGCAACTGCAGTGCCTGTGGAATAAATAACCTTTCTCATCCGTCTTTTTTGTTGAAATTTTTTCATAACAATGTAGACTACAATATCATGTCCTGCTTTACGCGAAAAGTACCGCGTTAGCCGACATCACTAACATGTTTGATAAACGCCGGAAAAAAATTATTCATATAATATTCGTCATCGTCGGCATTATTGTCATTGCCGGCATGACCCTGCTTTACACGATCCCCTATTGACCAGACCCACGGAGCATCTTCACGAATACTTCCTCCGGAATCTCTACTGTACCGCGCGCCTTGAGGCGCTTTTTTCCTTTTTTTTGCTTCTCAAGAAGTTTCTTCTTCCGTGTTACATCACCGCCGTAAAGATAGCCTGTCACATCTTTTCGGAGCGCCGGAATCGTTTCAGATGCAACAATCCGACCGAGCGCCTTACCCTGAACTTTTACTACAAAAAGCTGGCGCGGCATTATTTTTTTCAACCGCTCCACGGCGGCACGCGCCTCTTTCTCCACCCGCCGCTTCGACACGACTTTCGCAAACGCAGGCACCGGCTCATCGGCGACCAAAATATCAAGACGAACAACATCAGCAGGCTTAAACTCGCCAAGCGCATACGAAAGCGAAGCAAATCCGGATGAAATACTCTTCAGCTCGTCAAAAAAATTACGCATCAGCTCTCGTAGCGGCATATCCGCCACAAGCGACACACGCTCACCTGCAAATGTTTCAGACGCGCCGACTTCGGCTTCGTGCTCGTACAGAAGTTTGAGAATTGCGCCTAAATGGGCCACTGGCGTGATTATTGTCACCGAAACCCATGGTTCAGCGACCGCCTGATACGCACCATGGTCTGGAAAGCGCGACGGCGAATACACAATCTCTTCCGAGCCGGAGAGATGGGTCACCTTGTAGGTGATAGTCGGCGAAGTAACTACAAGAGCCAATCCAAATTCCCTCTTCAGCCGTTCAAGTATGATTTCCAAATGTAGCATGCCAAGAAAACCAATACGGAAACCGCGCCCTAGCGTACCGGACGATTCTTCTTCAAATGAAAACGAGGAATCCGAAAGCGAGAGCCGTTCCAGCGCGCGCCTCAATTCATCAAACACATCTTGGCTTTCGGGATACACGGATGCCCATACCACAGGCGCCGGCGAACGGTATCCTATAATCGCCGGAAGCGGTACATTCGCGTTTATCACCGTATCGCCAACAGACGCGACGCGCGCTTCCTTGATGCCAGTCACGATATATCCTATTTCTCCGGCAGAAAGCTCACCAGCAATTTTCTTTTCCGGTGCGAATGTACCGACTTCTAAAGCGCTAAAGCGCCCACCTGCGACTGAAAATGCGAGCAAATCATTAGTGTGAATAGTGCCGTCAACGACGCGCACATACACAATAACGCCGCGATGCGCGGAATATTCAAAATCAAATACGAGCGCGCGACTTCCGGCTCCTGCCGGATACTCGGCGCGAGGCGGCGGTATCCGCTCCATCACTGCAGACAGAAGCTCTGGTACACCCTGCCCAGTCTTGCCGGATACTTCAAGTATTGTTTCCGGCGACACATCAAGAAGACGCGCGAGCTCGGCCTTCACTTCCGGAATCCTCGCGCTCACCATATCCACTTTGGAGAGTGCGGGGATAATAGCGAGATTAAGCTCGCGCGCCATAGAAAGCACCGAAAGCGTCTGTGCCTGTACTCCCTGCGTCGCGTCCACCAAAAGGACTGCCCCTTCCACCGCCTTAAGTGCTCGGGACACTTCGTATGAAAAATCAATATGACCCGGCGTATCAATCAAGTTCAAAACAGCAAAATTTGTCCCAATCACTTCCCGCTCTTTTTCAGGAAGCTGGTAGCGCATACGGACAGGCTGCATCTTTATCGTAATACCGCGTTCGCGCTCAAGGTCCATCTGGTCCAAGACCTGCTCGCGCATTTTCCGTTTCTCCACGGTCTGGGTATATTCAAGAAGCCTATCCGCAAGGGTTGATTTCCCATGGTCAACATGAGCAATAATGGTAAAGTTTCGTATGTTTGATTGCATACCTATCTGGAAATAAGCACTGCGTGCCTACAATTCACGCTGATCTGGGGCCACAACCTCCGCTTTCCAGAAACGGTGATGAAATGCCTCCCAGATCTCCAATATCTCCTTGTTTTTGAGAAGCCAGAGGAGAAATACACCGGCAAGAATGCCAATTGCACCGGAGGCAAACCCTTGCAAAAATATACCCCAAAATGTATTTAAGTCAAAGATATCATCAAATATCGTAAGCATGCGATGTGCCGTGAAGCCCATAAAAATAGCGCCGGCAAAACTGTGAAAAAACGATTCTCTCAAGCGCGGAATAGAGAGGCCAAAATCGCGCTTGAAGAATACCCATAAGAGTATCGCGTTAAAAAGCGCACCAACGGAAAATGCAAGAGGGAGCATCAAAAGCGAGGTGCCAGACAGACCGGAAACACGGAGCATATCCTCAATAAAAAAGAGAAACGGCGTTGTAGACTTATGGAGGAATAGAAGTCCTGCGGCCGCGGCAATAATCAAAAGCGAAGAAACAACATTCACTAATAGCGGAGTTTTTGTGTTGCCTGCCGCATAATAGCCGCGGACAAAGAGAAGCACAAGGCTCTGGGCGACTACGGATACTGCAAAGAGTGCGAGTGCGGCGGCGACCATCCTCGTATCTGCCCAGTCAAACCGGCCGGTACCCAAAATCGTCCGAACAATCTGCGCGCGAAGCACGATAAAGAGCGCAAGTACCGGAAGAGACCAAAAAATTATATGTTTCGCCGCCACGACAACTTGCTCCACGAACTGTGCGCGCTCGCCGTTCACAAAAAGCCGAGCAAGCGTTGGAAATGCGGCGACCGAATAGCTCACGCCTATGATGGAGAGCGGGACAGACTGAAGGTTAAACGCGAGTGTAAAAATCGCTATGGACCCTTCGTCAATCCGAGATGCAATCGCAATCAGAACTATCAAGACAAGATGCGTCATAGAGAGAGCGAGCGTCCGTGGAAATGAGGTACGGACCACGCGAAGAAACTCATGCCAATCCGGCGAACCTGTAATCTTCGGCAAAAAGCGGTTATGAAGTATTGCCGGCATTTGTATCAGAAGGTGCAGAAACGCGCCTAACACGACACCGTATACTACGCCGGTAATACCGAACGAAGGCACCAAAAAGACGGCCCCAAGAATTATACCCGCATTATAGAGTACAGGCGAAAGCGCAAAGACAAAAAATTGCCGGAACGATTGCGTCACCGTACCAAAAAGATTTGAAATACCGAGAAGAATCGGCGAGAGAAGTAAAAATCGCGAAAGCGTCACGAGTATTTCCTGTGCGGAGTCGCTAAAACCGGGCGCAACAAACAACGAAAGCCAGGGCATGAAAAGCCACGCGATGCCGGCTAGAGAAACCATAACAAGCGCGAAACCTGTAAACAATGTATTGAGAAACCGCCGCGCGCGTGTTCTACCAGCTTCATCGTCCGCCGCACCGCCTAATTTTTCAATAAAAAAAGGAATGAGTACCGACGCAGACACAAACGATGCGACTGCAACATACAGAAAATCAGGAATCCGGAACGCGGCGTAATAAATATCCAGCTCGGCTCCGGCGCCAAATGTACCTGCCAGAATGCGATCACGCACAAGCGCTAGAATCTGCGATAAAAACGCAAAAATACCAAGTAAATAAGCGGCCTCATGGAGGCCGCTCCATTTTCTGTTAAATACGGTAAGCAGTCGCTGCATAATCTAAAAAGCGTATCAAGCGCGTTATTCCACAATAGGCAGGCTATCTCGATCTTCCGGCGGCGGAGTGTTCAAGTCCGCAAAAGGCGTCAGCCCAGAACGAAGATTTGCAAGAATGGCCTGTACTTCCTGATTATTAGGGTTTGTCACGGCAATACCTTCAAACTCCTCAAGCGCTTTCTCTGCGTTATCCGTTTGATAGTATGCAAGACCGAGAAAATATTTAGCATTTGCGTAATTCGGCTGAAGCAGTATTGCTTGCTCAAACGCTGAGATTGAGCCACGATAATCACTGTCGCTGTATCGTAAAAAGCCAAGCCGGAAAAAGATGCCAGGATCGGTAGGGTTGATGAGAGACGCAATCTCAACTGATGAAATAGCTTCTTTAATCTTACCTTCACTCATCTCAATTTGAGACAGTAGAAAGAGCGCGTCTGTGTAGTTGTTCTTCCGTTCAAGCGCGGCTCCGATATGTTCTTTTGCCGCCGCAATATCTCCGCGCGCGAGCTCAAGTTGCGCAACCTCAAGAGACAGTGAAGGATTCTTCGGGTTCCGAGTGCGCGCTTCCTCATATGTACGCACTGCATTTTCATACGCGCCTTGTATATTGAGAGGTACGAGCGCGGTATAAATGCGTGCAAGCGTACGCCAATTCTGATAGTTGGTACTGTCAAACTCAATCGCGGACTGTGCACTGCCGATGGCTTCGCCGAGCACGCTTTGGAACGCGAGGCGTATATCGTCTATCGTTTCGGTATTCGTGGTAGCAACAATCCTCCTAAGATCGGCAACCAACAGATTTGAAAGCGAACGATAAAAAATATCATGTTTGCTTATCTCAATAGCACGACGCGTACCGGATATTGCCGCGTCCAGATTATTCTCTCGCGCGAGAAGTGCCTGCCCTTTCTGAAATACAATAGCGGCAGAGAGCTTCTGACCGGCAATATAAACTCCGACAACGCTTACAATGCAAAAGAAAATGATAAATAGCACGGATATAAAACTTTTCTGCGGTCGGTCTGAAAATCTCCATTCAAACACGCGTATCATACCTTCAGCACGAAGCGTCGCGACAAAAAGCCCGGTCATCAGAAACGCAAATGTAAACACAGCGGCATTCGGCGCATAGAAAAATGCAAATACCCATAACCACGCCGTGCCAATATATGTACCTAGTAGAAGAAACCGCCTCATACGATCGGTCGGAAGACGCGTCAAAATGCGTACGCCGCTTGCAAGAAATACGATAAGAAAAAGTACCCACGAGAGTGCGCCGACACTTCCTGTCGTAACCGCGAATGTAGGAATAAACCCAATGCCTGTATTAAAGTCAGTATTCCAGAAGAAAGACTGCGTTACACTATCCGGCTTATGAAGAAGCCATTGGGAACTAAAACGGTTCGGTCCCACACCCCAGAGTGGGTCATCCGCCAAAGTTTCATTGATAATGGATATCGTAGTTCTCCATGTGGGGCGCGCCTCCAAGTTTGAAAAGCTAAATGTGGTACTCATCCGTTCGCCGATTTGGACTGTGAATATGCTCGCAAGAAGAGCAATGACTGTCAGCAGAAGCGGCAAAGGCGCTATGCGCATTCGCCCTTCACCACGCGCACCGAATGAAAGAGAATATACAAGCGCAATGAGCGCGAAAACACCAAACACAATCCATGCAAGGCCGAAATTTATAGCTAACATCAGAAGAAGAGCGGCGAACAATGTAAACAGTAAAAATCCTTTGCGTACACGCGACAGCGAAAGAATTTGGAGCGCAAAAAGAGCGAGTACGGCGATAAGGCCTGAAAAAATAGCAACATCATTCCATTTTCCGATAATACTTGCCGATGGAGATATATAAATACCGAATGAAAATACATCTGGTCCAACAAACAGCCGAACGATGTGAAATATAAACACCAAGAAAAATGCCCCGAAAAGCGCTGCAAAAAAAGGAAGTACCTTCCGGTAATCGCGAATCGTCGTCGCGACAAGAAAAAGCATTATAGACGCGGAGAAAAGGAACCAGAATGTGTGCACTTCAGAGCCGATACCGAAAAGCGAGATACTTGAAGATGGAGAAAGCAAGGCTGATATGAGTGCCGAAAGGATGATTGGCGCAATGGCAAAAAGAAGCCATGTCTGTGGCAACGCAATAACCCCTTCACGCAACCGAGCCACAAGCCATATAAAAAACGAGAGAAAAGCCACCACCGCAAGCAGTGTTACTTTGCCCAATTCCGTTGACAGGTCATAGGCAGGGATAAAAAAAATCGGCAAAAGAAATGTAAACACGGCGAGAATGCCCGGTACAACCGCGTTCCATAACCGTTTTGGTTTATTCCCGCCACCGACAGGATGTTCCGAAGATGCCTGACTACCACTCTCACTGGCAACGGAAACGGTTTCTACATAATATTCAACATCACTCATATGTAAAATATATAGTCAAATGAATAGTGCTTTGTATTGTACACTACCATGCGAGATATTGGCTAGTGGACGAAAATATTAGAAATTTTGCCGATTGTGGAGCTCCTATAATATAGCAAAAACCCCGCTATTCGCGGGGTTTTTGCAACTTGCTAGTGTTCCTGCTCATAAGCCGAATTCTGGTTCAATGATAGCTATTTATCTGGGACGGCTGTTGCCAGCCGCCTCAAGCGGCACTTCCCACTGTACGCGAGACACGGCCTTGCATGTAGGTAGGAATTTAGCCGTTTCACCTCTGCCTTCCGGCAGAATTACTCCCGAAGGAGCCCTAGGCCTCTCAGCTTCGGCGTCACTGTTCGCATCCCTTGGGTCACCCCAGACGGGCGTTACCCGCTACCGTCCTACGCAAAATAATTGCGTACATGTTCGGACTTTCCTCCCCTGTGCCACCTATGCGGCAGAGGAGCAGCTATCCGGCAGGAACAAAAAAATTATACTACAGATATAAAAAAATACCATACCGACAGCTCAAAGTGGAGAAACCTCGCGTTGTATGGTATACTTATATAATATGGTACTGGTACTGCAAAAAGAGATCCGTGAACAATTAAAAGATGCGATGCGAGCAAAAGACACTACGCGGGTAAGTGTTTTACGCGGGCTTCTAGCTGCGTTTACGAACGAGCTTGTGGCGCAAAAACGACCGCCACAAGAGGAACTTACAGATGAAGAAGCGCTCGCTGTCATCAAGCGTCAGGCAAAACAACGCAAAGACTCAATGGAACAATTTGAACAAGGCGGACGGCCTGAACTTGTGCGAGCGGAAAAAGACGAGCTTGCAATAATTAACACCTTCCTCCCCGCCCAAATGCCACGCAAAGAAATTGAGAAAGCGGCACGCGCGAAAAAAACCGAATTGGGCATTACCGACAAAGCTAATATGGGCAAGATTATGGCCTCGCTTATGGGAGAACTCAAAGGTAAAGCTGATGGAACAGAGGTAAAAGCCGTCGTTGAATCTCTATTTGACAAATAAATACATAGATGTTAATGTGTTTAATAGAGCATGAGTATCATATATACTATTTAGAAACCATGTAGTCATTGCTGGAGGTTGTGGATGCCATCTTTTATTGTACATTTTTTAACTGACGGAAGATTCGGGGTTATTGTCAGCGGTTTTGGACGAGAAATCACAATAGTGAAAGACCGCGTAACCGGCAACTATGTTATCGCTAGCAAAGCCGGTTGGACACTTTTACCGAAAAAAACACATTTTACGACTCTCCAAACAATGCGCCGCATCGGTATACGCGCTCTTAAAAAACGCGAACAAGATATCGCTGAAGCGCGCATTCTGTGCGCAGAACGAGGAGATCCGGACGATTGATCCGGCGGCATATATCATTTATGCCGCCGGTTTTTTTATTTCCGTTATAAGAAACCTATACTTCTTCCGCCCCCATACCGGTCCTGCATAAGAGATGCCTATCCGCGGAGTTTTGTGTATCTCTTTTTTCGACACGATAATACCGCGGTCTTCAATCCAAAGACCGGATTCCTTACGCGCCGACAATGTATTCAGATTCCTCGTAATATTCAAATGTTTCGTAACTCGCCCAGGGCCGTTCACACCTTCCACGCCGCGTATAAGCACCGCTGCGGGATATGCTTCCGGCCCAGTCACGATATTTAGCATCTCATGCATACCGTATACGAAATAGATGTACCACAAGCCTGCCGGTCCGAACATAATTTCATTACGCGCAGTTCTGCCACGATATGCATGGGATGCTCTGTCTTGGTGTCCATCGTATGCTTCAACTTCGGTAATTTTTAACGCGCTTATTCCATTCACATTCCGCCGTACCAGAAACTTGCCGAGAAGCTCCTCGGCAACAGCAAGCGTATCGCGATTGAAAAAATCTGTCGTCAATATATGTGGCATGGATACTCTTATATATCAGTCAGTTGTTTTGCGTCTGCGACACGAAAATTACCGATATGTGTTCGCCGTAATTCTTTAACTACCGCCGGTACTCCAAGCCGGCGGCCTATTTCTTCTGCTATAGAGCGCACATACGCCCCGCTTCCAACTTTCATATGAAGTTTCGCTATGGTATGCTTCCCCATCGCATACAAACAAATTAACTCAAATGAATAAACATCCATCGGTTTTATCGGTAGCGCCACCTTCTCACCGCGACGAGCTTTTTTATAAAGCGGTTCACCACCCCGCTTCACCGCAGAATATGCCGGCACCGGCAAGTGAAGCACTCCTGTCATTTCAACAAGTGTTTCAATAAGCCGTTCGCGTGTAAGTCCGCTTGCCGGACGGCGCGATATGACATTCCCTTCCATGTCACCGGTATCTGTACCAATGCCGAATATAATGTCCGCCTCATATATTTTCGGCAAACCTATGAGTTGAGCAAGCCGTTTGGTTCCATCGCCAATACCAACAAGTAGAAGCCCTGTCGCGAACGGGTCTAGCGTACCGGCATGGCCGATTTTTTTCACACCCAATTTTTTCCGAAGCATACGAACAACATCAAACGATGTGATGCCTTTCGGCTTGTCTATCAAAAGAAGCCTGTCTATCGGCACACTGTCTCGCTTGTCATCTTGAGCGTTATATTGACTTGTTTTTTTGTTTATGCTACACATGCAAATAGTAGTATTATACCATCCTGGTGGGGCACTAAGGTCATTTACATTTTACAGACACTACAGCAAGGAGGAACCTATGCAATGCCCAGCATGTGGAAAAGCAATTGATGAGAATATATACCCTGGCATGAGTAACGGTTGTAATGTGTGCAGTCAGATATACCGCTCATTACAGAACATAAAACAACGCGCCAACAGACCGGAATATCAGGGCGGATGTTTTGTCCAATCAACGGCAAAAACATCATCGGGTAGTTACGAACCGCCGATAGATCCACCGGAACCAAATTATCTCGGAATCAAATTATCTTTGTTAACAAACCGCGGTGATACCCGCTAAGTCCCCTAGAGCTCCTTCTTCGCGAAGGAGCTCTTTTTTTCGCTTAATACCGGGTGTTGTTACCCACCAAATGCGCAATATGCGCGCACTACACGATGCTCACGATGACATAGAAACTTTCTGGTTATATAAAGTCCTACTGTGGTCATAAAACCCGCCAGCTGGCGGGTTTTAAACTCATTACTATCGTTTGCTCCATTGCGGAGATTTGCGTGCCTTTTTCAAACCGAACTTGCGACGCTCTTTCATCCGTGGGTCGCGCTTCAGATATCCGGCGCGCTTGAGTTTCTTTCTAAAATCCTCACTGAAAGAAATAATGGCGCGGGAAATACCATGTCGCACAGCTTCTGCCTGGCTATGTATACCACCGCCGGACACGAGCACGGTCACCTTAAATTTCGGAGTTTTCACCTTGACGAGCGCGTCACGGACGATTGCCTGCATATCTTCGGTCGGAAAATATTTTGCTACATCGCTTCCATTTACAGTAATGGATTCGACGCTTGCCTCGGTGATGCGTACGCGCGCTACCGAAGTCTTTCGCCTACCGGTCGCTTCAATATATCCTTTCTTCTTCTCACTCTGAGATTTTTCCGCTAAAGAAGCAGTGCTTGTGTTTGTTTTGTCCATATAATTATTCGGTAACAATTAAATGCTTCATACGGCCTGCCCGAAGCTTGTTGCCTGGAAGCATGCCATACACTGCGCGTCGGAACACTTCTTTATATCCTTTCTTTGCAATAACCTGTTCCATTCGCTCTGTTTTGAGTCCTCCGGGGTAGCCGGAGTAGCGGGTATAGATTTTGCCCGCCAACTTTTTCACCGAAATATTTGCTTTCGCCGCGTTCGTAATGCGGACCGTCACACCAGCCGGAATATGCCGTAGAAAACCCGGCGATCGTTTACCCATCAAAGCAGCGGCCGCGTCCGAAGACACACGCCCGAGCGACTTACCAGATGCATCTATTGTATAATCTTTATTGTCTGTTTTCACTTGCATAGTATTACACAAATTCAATCACCGCCTGCCGGCTGGAATCGCTCGCGCGCGGTGCAAGCTTAATAATACGAGTATAACCACCGGCACGCTCGCGATACCGCGGCGCAATATCCGTCACCAGTTTTTGAACAATCATTTGTTCATTATTAAAATGTGCGGAAAGAAGCCGCCGATTCGCAATCGTATCATTTCGCGCGCGCGTCACTAGCTTTTCAATAAACGGGCGTAGTTCCTTTGCTTTTGCTTCGGTCGTCTGAATTTTGCCGTGAAGTATAAGCGCTCGCGCGAGACCGGAAACAAGCGCCTGACGCTGGCGTCGCACTCTCCCTAATGTCCGCATTGTTTTATGGTGTCGCATAGTATTCTTAGTCCGCTATCTCAAGGTCACCCCGTGCTTCCCGAGTACAAATTTAATCTCTTCAATACCCTTCGGACCGAGGCCTTCAATATCTTTCAGGTCATCTTCTTTCTTCCGCGCAAGTCCTCCGACTGTTCGAATATTTGCCACATCAAGCGCGTGAAGCGTCCGTGTAGAAAGGTCCAACTTTTCAATCCGTGTTTTCAGGAAATCTTGGTCTGCCGGACTTGCCGCCGCGTCTTCAACATGTGCTTCCGCGACACTTACTCCCTTTTCTTCCACACCGCTTGCGTCAGAACCTTCTCCGGCAATTTCCACAACTTCCTCTGGAGCTTTTTCAAAACCAACAACCGCAGAGAGCTGATCTATCATAGTGGCAATGGAATATTCAAGCGCCTCTCTTGGCAAAAGTGTTCCATCGGTCTCAATAGAAATGCGGAGGCGGTTATAATCGGTACGATCGCCAACACGCATATTCTCCACCTCATAGCTGACGCGGCGAATAGGCGTAAAAATAGCATCAACGGCCATAACACCGATATCAACCTTTCCTTCCTGAAGAACTTCTTTGGGGATATAACCAAGCCCTTTTTCCACCGTTAATGTCGCAGAAAATGTCGTTTTTTTGTCGGTCAGTTCAGCAATGTATTGGTCTAAATTCAGTACTTCAATCTGGCCGGGCGCTTTGAAATCAGCAGCCGTTATTTTCTTTGGCCCTTTCACTGAAAGCGTTACTTCCTGCGGCTCGTCAACTATCATCTTAAACCTAATTTTTTTCAGATTTAGAAGAATTGTCACCACATCTTCTTTAACTCCATCAATCGTTGAAAATTCATGGTTAACTCCATCAATCTTTACAGATGTAATAGCCGCTCCGGGGATTGAAAGGAGTATAATCCGCCGAAGCGAATTGCCAAGTGTGTGGCCATAGCCCGGATAGAGGCCATCTATCTCATAGATACCGGAAAATTCCTCTTCCGACACAACCCGCGGCTTTGATGGCTTGATGATTGTATAGTCTGGCATGGTAACGCATTAAAAATTATGTGGTGGATAATATAATATACTAAAAAGTGGTGACAATTATTATACTGTATAAATAATTGTCTGTAAATAGTTGATGCTAGCGGCTGTAGAATTCAATTATAGACGACAAGTCAAACGGCATGACCGTCGCGTCAAGCCGTGGCGCGCCAGTAAGCCTCCCTTCCTTTTTCTTTGCGTCAAACGATATCCATGCAGGCGCGGCATGATTTTTCAGCCGCTCCTCAAGATTAGCGAAAAGCGCACTGCTCGCGCTACCTGCCCGCACGCTTATAATATCGCTCGCGTCAACCTGATATGAAGGGACCGTCACACGCTTGCCGTTTACCATAATATGGCCGTGCGATACGAGAAGCCGCGCCGCTCGCTGTGAAGGCGCTAGTCCAGCGCGGAATACAACACGGTCAAGCCGTGATTCAAGCATTTTAAAGAGATCATTGGCGGTACTACCACCAGAAAGCGTCGCTTTACTTACATAGTTTGCAAACTGGCGCTCGTCAACGCCATAGGAGTGCTTCACCTTCTGTTTTTCGCGGAGCTGGCGACCATATTCTGAAAGATTAGGCCGTCGTTTCTGCGTTGCTGATGCCTTACCTGGCGCTATCGGACGCTTCTCAAAGATACACTTCGGCGTAAAACACTTTTCTCCTTTCAGGAAAAGTTTTTCACCGGCTCGTCTACAGTTTCTACATACTGAATCTGGCATAGTAATTGTTTATACTCTCCGTGGCTTCGGCGGTTTCGGACCATTGTGCGGCACCGGCGTCATGTCACGGATTGATGCGATAGCTATACCTTTTGACGCAAACGACCTGATTGCAGATTCTCGCCCGGCACCCACACCACGCACCACGATATCGGCTTCTTTCATTCCCATTATGCCAGCTTTCTCCGCCATGAGCTCGCCAATTTTCGCGGCGGCAAACGGAGTACCTTTCTTGGCACCCTTGAAGCCAAGCGCGCCACTTGAAGACCATGTGAGTATATTCCCAGCCTTATCCGCGAGAGAAAGCATTGTATTGTTGTATGTTGCGCGTACGGTAAGCACGCCAACTGAAATTTTCTTTTTCGTAGCGCGCGAAAGTGCCCGCTGTTTCAGTTCAGCGTTCATACCGCCTCCTTTTTGTTTTACGATGCGTTTCTTACCCATTGTTGTTTAACTATACATATCAGCTACTCACTCCATCCCCACTATTTCTATGTCTTTTCAACCTTCCGGCGACCGGAACCCATTGTCTTCCTGACATTACCGCGAACCGTTCGCGAGTTTGTCTTGGTACGCTGGGCACGCACCGGCAAACCCTTCATATGTCGCACTCCGCGATAACTTTTAATGTCTTTAAGCCGTTTGATGTTGCCTGCAATATCGCGGCGCAGGTCACCCTCAAGTTTGAATGCCTCCACTTCCTTTCTAATCTTGTTTTCCACTTCAGTGGAAACATCCTTCGGCTTCGCGCCATACGACACGCCGGCGCGGTCTAAAATATCATGCGCACGCGTACGACCAATGCCGTATACGGCGGTCAATCCGATTTCCAATCGTTTATTTTCAGGAATTGTAATGCCAAGAAACCTCATATGAGTTAGCCTTGTCTCTGCTTATGTTTCGGGTTCGTGCAAATCACCCGCACGCGTCTTTTGCGCCGGATCATTTTGCATTGTGCGCAGATGCGCTTTACCGATGAACGAACCTTCATATATAAAAAATTTATCACCGCATGAGCATTCTGCGGTGTACTATCCACATATACTCTGTTATCGTTACGCCACTTCTACAGACGCTTCACGATTCTACCTTTCCCACCATACGGGTCTATCGCCACAAGCACTTTATCCCCAACAAGCACTCGGATACGGTGCAACCGCATCTTTCCGGACAAAAAAGCAAGTATCTTACTTCCATCTTCCAACTCCACCCGAAAGAGCGTATTTGGCAATGCTTCCGTTACGACGCCGAATTTTTCACCTTCTTTCGATTTTATTGTTTTTGAGTCCACTGTTGGGTTCAAAAGAAAATGCTAGCAGAGACACCGTGTAAAGTCAATCCCGCCTGCGCCAGACCTAATTCCCTTCCGGAATCATCATTTCAATCTTAATCTTAGCAGGTTTTTCCGGAAATGTCCGCTTCCAGAAAGGCCGAATAACGATTTCCGCGCGTTCAATCCCCAAAAACGACGAGAGAATCTTCTGAAAATCTTTTTTCGGCTGTTCCACGAGTGCGTCCTGAAGAATGGATGCGTCAATATCCCATATTACCCGCCCACTACCTGCCAACACAAACGAAATCTCTTCCGTATCAGACGGTAAAATGCTTGCCTTATCAAGCAATGTAAAACGAAATGAAGGCAATTCAGGTATCACAACCGGACGATTTTCAAAATGATCTACGACACGGCGTGCAATCGTATCAGACAAAGATCCTTCTGAAAACATAAATACTTGAAGCGTGCCTTTCTGCGATACCACTGCGGTGTCACCGCGTTCATCTGCTGTAGCGCCGATAGCGTCACCATCCTCAAAAGCAATGAATATGCCGTCATCATAGAGCAAAAATCCTTCCGGTTTTTCTTCAAAAACGCGATTATATAGTTTTGTTTTTATGCCATCACGCAATTCCCGAGTCGCCTGCTCACGATCCGCCACAGATATCTTCTTCACTTCGCCGACAAACCCGCCTTCTATCGGTGTCTTTGAACGCGCGAAGAAACCATCATACATAGGAGAGCCGGCAAGACCGGGAACGGTAAAATCGGCAAGACCAATATTGTATTCCTTTCCTTGCTCCTCGGCATACACCGCCACTTCAACGGAACCCGGTACCTCTTCGCCGTTCACAGTACTTTTCCCGGGAACGGTAATCGGTTTTCTGATTCGGAAAATTTTTCCATCTGTTGATTGAAAACGCGTATTGTTAACGAACTTCTGCGACTTCGTACTATATTTGTTGTACACAACAATAATTCCAGAAGCACTCTTCTCAATGTACTCACTTCCACTTGCAGGCACTTCTTTTTGTGCAGTTTCTTCCAATGTAAGCAGATCAAACGGTAAAACCACAGCCCCATCAGTATTGCGCCGGATAGCAGTGAATGTTTCGTCAATGGAAAATGCTTCTATACGCGGTGTCACCTTGACCACCGCGCCGGAAAACACAATAGAAAACCCAAATACACCTACCGCCGCAACCAAAAGTACCATGACCCATGCCCACATCCGGCTCCCTTTCGGCGGTCTTGGAGTACCCTCTTCAGAAAGAGGATTATGCCTCTGTGGCAAAACCCGCTTTCCACGGGAAGCAATTACTTCTTGGAGCATGTCGTGTCGCATAGATACAATAAAATAACACTTAGCATATAAAAACTATACGATAACTATACCACAGTATCATGCTTTTCTTCAACCTTTGCTGTAAAAAGCGCTTCTAAAAGAAGAAAAGCATCTTTCTCGGCATCGGACACGCCGATAAACGGCCGTAAAAATGACGGGGAAACTTCAGTGACACTGAATGGCTTCGTACTACCGCCTGCGGGTGTTGTCTCAAACGCATCGGAAAACCAGCTACTCGCTTCGGCACCAGCCGTTAAAAACACGGCATGTGGCAACAGACCGCCTTCCGAAAGCTTCGCAAGCGCGTCGGCAAGCACTTCCTTCCATTCGTGCCGTGCTTTCTCAAGCGCCTTTTTCATCGGTGCTTTAAATGAACTGCTCCTGCCTGGAAACGCAGAAAGTGCAATCCTGGATAACGCTTCTTCCGGCGACGCGCCACTCGCCTTCATTACGGCACGCATAATACTATTTTTCCCATGCGGAAACGACGCCGTTTCAATAAGCACATCATCGCGCACCACTGATACATCGGTCACTTCACCGCTCACATCGCAAACAAGAAAATTCTTTTCTTCGGCAAACATATCCCGCACGACATCAAAAGCAACAAACGAAAATGTATGGAATTCAATCTCAATTGATGTGAACGCTCTGTCTACGCGCTTTGTTATCTCGCCCAAGAATGCCCCAGGACTCATGCTGACATAAAGCGCTACATCAACTTCTTTCGCGCGCTTGCCGAACGGCTTGTCAACAGCAAAGCCGTTTAAGAGAAGCTTCATACCTTTTTCTTCTATCACCACGACGGCATCTTTTGATGACGCTCCGGCGGAAACTGAACCGCTCTCAAGAAAGCGCCGAACTTCACGGTCAACCAGTGTGTCAACAAGCCACTCCGATACGATAGTTGGTTTTTTCTGCGAAAAAGACGCGACTCGCGTCTGCGACATATGCCACGGCGAAGCGAGCACCACATGCGCCGTATCAGGCCTGCCAACACCATTCTTAATCATAGCGTCGCATACCTGTGAAAGCGCGCGGTATATCTCTTTCACGAGACGATCTATATTGAGCTCTTTCTGGAATGGTAAAAACACGCGCTTTGACCAAACGATAGTGGGCAAAAAACGACCATCACCCGCGCGCTCAAATTGGACGATTGCACCACCGACACTCAAACTCCCAATGTCAAACAGTACAATCCGCCGCTGCTTCACAGATGTTTTCTTGGAGAAAAGCCACATAGCTTCAGTATACTACGCCGTCAAAAACATTTTATGTGGATATGTTTATTCCAATACCGCCTTAATGCGCCTGATACCTGCCGCAACCGCCTCTTCCTTTATTATCTTAAATGTCCCGATGAGCTCACTTGTGTTTTGCACATGCGGACCGCCACAAAACTCCAGACTGAATATACCAAGTTCCTCGTTCCCAATCTGGTACACTTTCACCCGCTCACCATATTTTTCATCAAATATGCCAATGGCTCCGCGTCGGCGCGCTTCATCTATAGTCATTTCTTCATAGGTTACCGGCAGAGCGCGCCGTATCTGCTCATTTACAATATCCTCCACTTCTTTTTTCTGCTCATCCGTAATTTTTTCCGGATACGAGAAATCAAACCGAAGCCGCTCCTGTGTAATATTGCTTCCTTTTTGCATAATGTCGTCGCCCAACACTTCGCGAAGCGCCTGATTTAGAAGGTGCGTAGCGGTATGGTACTGCATTTCTTTTTCCGAATGCCCCGCGAGACCGCCTTTGAACTTCCGTTCCGCACCGGCGCGCGAAACCTCCTGATGTTTCGCAAGCGCACTCGCGAAAGCCATTTCATCAATTAAGATACCTTTCTCTTCCGCGAGCTCACGCAAAACTTCAAACGGAAATCCATATGTGGAGAAAAGAATAAATGCTTCTTTTCCGGAAATACCAGATTGGCTCATCTTTTCAAACTCACGAAGACCTTTTGCGAGTGTCATCCTGAATTTAGATGCTTCTTCGGCAATGGTTGTTTTTATGTGTCCGTGTCCCGATACGAGATTTTCGTAGATACCGCCGTATTTTTGAATCACCACATCCGCGATGTCTGCCAGATTCCCTTCGTGTATACGAAGCGCGTCTGCATACCTAACCGCACGGCGAATAAGTCGCCGCAGAATATAACCGCGGTCGGTGTTTGATGGGATGATGCCGTCACCGATAATGAAGACCGCGGTACGAATATGGTCTGCGATAATCCGTTTCGCGCGTATATCGCCCGCAGGCGCAAGCGCTTCCACAGCCTGCATAATCGGTATGAACAAATCTGTCTCAAAAATATTGTCTTTCTGCTGCATGACCATTGAAAGCCGCTCCAAACCTGCGCCGGTGTCTACATTTTTATTCTTGAGCATGCCTATAACTCTACCGCCACGCTTTTCGTATTCCATAAATACATCGTTCCATACTTCAACAACTTTTTGTTCTTTATCAGCGCGAATAAATTCATCTTTTGTCAAATCTCCCAAACCGTCCGGCGTGACATCATAAAACATTTCGCTATCGGGTCCGCATGGCCCATTCTCACCCGGACTCCACCAGTTAGTATCACCTTCCATAAAGTAAATTCGTGAAGGACTCACGCCAAAAGATTCCCATATTTTCGCGGTTTCGCGGTCAATGTCCGGCACGGCATCATTGCCACCGAATACGGTAATATAGAGCCGTGATGTATCAAGACCGAGTCCTTCTTCATGCGAAGTCAGAAATTCGTAGCTCCATTCAATAGCTTCGCTCTTGAAATAGTCACCAAGTGACCAGTTGCCGAGCATCTCAAAAAAAGTATCGTGCGTCTTATCACCAACTTCCTCTATATCCTGCGTCCTGACACACTTCTGTATGTTCACAAGCCGCGTACCTGCCGGATGCGGCTCGCCCAAAAGATACGGTACCAGTGGTTGCATACCGGCTGTAGTAAAAAGCGCCGACGGGTCATTTTCAGGCACAAGTGAGGCCCCGGGGACAATAGCATGCCCTCGCCGTTTGAAAAACTCCAAAAACCGTCTGCGAATTTCCTCTGATTTCATTCCTACACTATAGCAAAAACGGAGAAAATCAGAAATCTGATTTTCTCCGTTTGATGGCGAGCGCGCGGACTATTCATGCGCGCCGTTTTCTTCGTATGATAAAATCTCAAGCGCTATTTTTTCGGCAATTTCGCTTGTCGCGAGAAATTTCTCACCGGACGATTTGCGAAGAATTGTCATAACCTGTCCGGCAACCTGCGACTGAACACGCGCGTCAATGTCATCTGCATGTTCATATATCCAATCCACTCCGTGCGTAAGTTCGCAATAACTTGCAATAACACCGCCGGAATTAACCACAAAATCAGGTAGATAGAGAACGCCTCCCTCTTTGAGCTGGCGTCCGTGCGTCTTACTGATTCCGAGTTGATTATTCGCAGAACCGCACACCATCGCGAAATGCGCGATAATATGGTGAATCGTATTGTCGTTTACGATTCCACCGAGGGCGCACGGCGCGAAAATGTCCGCGTCCATATTGAACACATCTTCAGGCAGGCAATGTAGAGCGTCATATCGTTTGCAGACGGCATCCATTTCTGGGATATCAACATCGGAAATAATGAGCTGTGCCTCTTCCTCAGCGAGAAGAGCTGCGAGAATTTTTCCGGTTTTCCCCGCGCCTTGAATCAGCACACGCTTGCCCTTTAACGAGTCAGTGCGCCATAAATGTTCCGCTCCTACTTTCATTGCCGTGTAGACACCAGTTGCGGTACGCGGAGACGGGTCTACCAAACCGACGACAAAACCAGTCGTTTCCCCGATAATTTTCATATCGGAAGAATTTGTACCGGCATCCGGCGCGGTAATATACTCGCCGTGAAGCCTCTCAACATTCTCGCCAAACGCGCGAAGTATCCGTTCCTTTTTACGGGCACCTTCCGCACCCTTGAGCGGCTGGTTCAGTAGGATGACGGCCTTCCCGCCACCGACATCTATACCGGCAACAAGGTTTTTCAATGTCATGCCGCGCGCAAGCCGAAGCACATCATACTCCGCTTCTTGCTGGCTTCTGTATACACACATACGCACACCGCCAAGCGCGGAGCCATAGCGTGAAGGCCTTGTATGGTGGATTGCAATAATACACCTCAATCCGACCTGTGAATTCGTATAATAATGAAGTCCGCCTTCAAAACCGCGTTGTGCCATTTCAGGAAATATATCCATAGCCATCTAGCCTCCTTGAATATAAAGAAATCAAAAAGCACAAACCATCAAAACCATACTCCGTGCCGCGAGAAACCGCAAGGAGCCCGCGCCAAGCAATCGCGTTATGCGATAATGCCGCCGCCAATACATATATCGCCGTCGTAGACAACAATAGACTGCCCCGGAGCTGCGGCATGAGGTTCTTCAAGGAGTATACGCTCTCCGCCGCACTCCGCGCGACACGGCAGATATGCACCGCGGTAGCGAACCTGCGCGGTATAGCGCTTCCCGTCTTCAGGAGCTCCTGAAATCCAGTTTTGCTGTTCAAGCGTGAAGATTTTTTTGCCACCAATTTTTTCCGGCTCATGCGAGACAGTAACGGTATTTACGGCTATGTCTTTCGCGACAATATAGTACGGCTTTTCATTTGCGTTTGTAGCGTTTACATGAAAGCCATGTCGCTCGCCCAATGTATAGAATACGGCGCCATCATGCGTACCGATTACCTTTCCCGCTTCGTCAAGCACCGCCCCTTCGGTTTCTGGAATATAGTGCTTCAAAAAATCCTTCATATCAACATCCCCTAAAAAGCAGATGCCCTGGCTGTCTTTCTTCTCCGCGGTCGGGAGACCGAATTTTCTCGCAAGTCGCCGAACTTCATCTTTCGCGTATCCACCAACCGGAAAAAGCGCGTATCGGAGCTCTGCCGGCGCAAGCACCCACAAGAAATAACTCTGGTCCTTCCCTACATCCACGCCTTTCAGAAGACGCGCGGCATCTTTGCGCGCATAATGGCCTGTTGCGATATAGTCAGCGCCCATCCCGCGCGCCTTTTTCAAAAACGCGCCGAATTTGATCTCCTTGTTGCACATCACATCAGGATTCGGCGTGCGCCCAGCCCTATATTCGTTGATAAAGTAATCTCCCACGCCGCGCTTATATTCATCTTCAAAATCAAAAGTAAGAAACGGAATACCAATATGTGCCGCCACGCGCATAGCGGAAAGCCGTTCTTCCTTCCACGGGCACGGCAAAAACTCCGGATGCCATGTTTTCATAAACACACCAACCACATCGTAGCCGTCTTTTTTTAGTAATGCCGCGGCAACTGACGAATCAACCCCGCCCGACATAGCTACAAAAACTTTCTTTCGCGCTTTTTCAGCCATATTTCCATCCTACGATACTTGACAATATGCTTCAAATATTTAGTAAAGAAGCGCTCCTGATATCAAGAACTATACTTTACTAAATCTGTCTGGAACTACGCCTCTAAAAGTTTCTTATATACCTCAAACGCCGCACGGGCATCTGAAAGCGCCGTATGAGCTTTCGCATTCTCCACCCCAAAACGCTCACAGAGTGTGCCGAGATTGTAACGATATACGCCAGTGTCATCGTATGTTTTTGCGAAATACATTGACAACAGGTCAAGACGAAAACGCCGCATTTTGTTTTCCACGCCTGTTTTTCTGAATGCGGCGTCAAGAAATCCGGCATCAAACGACACATTCTGCGCAACCATATTCGCGCCTTCAGTTTTATCTGCAAGCGCTTGCATAGCCGACTTTAGGTCGCTTGCGAAAAGCCAGTCGGCGTCATTGTAGCCATTTACATCAAGCGCGTCCGGCTCCGCGTCTTCAAGCCGCTCCGGCTTCACCTTTATATCAAACTCAAGTACCTTCTCAAGCGACGGCCCTCTTCCATCGCGCGGAATATGCTTTGCCACCACCGCGCCAATCTCAATGATTTCATGTTTTTCAGAGTCAAAGCCGGTGGTCTCCAAATCAATGAACGCTAAATTATGCTTTTTCATTATCCGTTAGGATACCACACCACTACCGAGTATTGTCAAATACGCGCGCACCGTCTTTTTTTGCAAGTTCGCGAAGCATCTTCACATCCGATACCCATTTACTGCCATCCCAGTATTCCAACCTGTTGAAATTCGTCTTGTACCGCGCTTTGTCGCCATATACCGTACCGACATAAAGATGCTTCTTTCCTTTTTCGTGGGCAAAACGCGCGGTGTCTATCATAAGCCACATTCCAAGCGATTTTTTGATATGCGCCGTATCATAAAATGAATACCAAAAGTGCGCGCTAGCCCCATCTGACACAAGAAGCACATAGCCGGCAAGACATCCGCTTTCTTTCCATGAATAGACAATAATGTGTGTCACAAGACCTGAGCCGAGAATAGAAAGGAGTCGTTTCTCCGGCATTATCTTCTGACCGAAACGCGCGGTGAAATAGCCGGTGCAAAACGAAAGAAATGTTTTGTCTTTCCAATTAAATTGTTTAAGCGGAACAACTTCGCGTAACAGAAGACCATCAAACTTTTTTACGATACGCCTGTTTTCGCTTGAGAGCGAAAAGTGCGCAAGTGAAATCCGCGCACTCCGTGCCATATAAAAAAGCGTTCCGGCTTGCGCATCCGGTCCGGAATACGGCAAATACCCACCTTGATAAATACACTCTGGCGTGTCTCCCATCTCCCGCTCTACCCAGAGTGTATAACCAAATTCATATGTACCATATCTATGTGCAAACTCTTTTCTATATATTCTCATAGAGGCATGTTCTAGCGCAGATACCGCGCCTTGTTCGCTAGATGCCCGTCAAATGTCCGCGCGTAGTGCATCATGCCTTCTTTGTCGGAAAGATAAAAATAGTATGGAGTGTCCTCCGGGTTAATAGCAGCAATAATCGCGTCAAGGCCCGGATTTGCAATTGGGCCTGGCGGCAGACCTTTTCTGGTATAGGTATTGTACGGATGGTCAACCTGAAGGTCTTCCAATGAAAGCTGGAATGTATTTTTTCCGTTGATATATGGGAATACCGCGTCCACTTGAAGCGGCATGCCATCTTTAAGCCGCTTCCACAAGATTCCAGCGATAACCTCGCGGGTTTCCATCGTGCGTGCTTCCTTCTCAAGGAGTGATGCCATAACAACAACATCGTGAACGCTTTCACCGAAATCTTTGATTGCCGGAGCGGTTGTAGATATTTTTTCAATAAAATTTTCTTTCATTCGTGTAATCACTTGCCGCGGTCCGTCGGTCGGGAGAAAGTAATAAGTATCCGGAAACAGGTATCCTTCCTCACTTTTCGCAAGAATTAAAAAAGCATCCGTATCAAAATCAATAAGGATTGCTTCCAGAATCGTTGCGATATCGGCGACCGTCGCACCTTCGGGAATCAACACGCGAACGGGATCAAGCTTGTAGTCGCCCGTTAGTACGCGAGACATAACGCCAAAAACCGTCTCGCCCTCTTCAAAATAGTACTGCCCCGCGATAACGCCACGCTCGCCGGCAAACATCCGCACGAACCATTGGAATGAGAGTCCGGAACGGACAATCTTTGACCCTTCAAGCTGTTCTGAAATTACCGACAACGGCGCCCCCTCCGGCACAATCACAAACGAGCCATAGGGAAAGTCGTCCGGCGCGTCAAAGACAAACGCATACAAAAGCGCAAAGAGAAGAAAAGCGAGAAAAAGCAACGCCGGAAAAGCGCGTGCTTCTATAATATCCCCAATAATCTTATTGATTCGCACAAACATAGCATTCGTTCACTTTATCGCTACGCCGATTATAGTGGCAAGTTTGCCGGCGGTTCCGCGCGCTTTGATTCAAGACGCGGTAGCGTCGGCGTTTCCGCAACAGCACCGGGGAAGTGATATATAGTGGCAAGTTCCTCTGTATTTAAAATAAACGGCCTCCGCTGATACGGCGGATAAAAGTAGCTCCGGCGGCGATACGCGTCAAAAAGATGCGCCTTCATTCTACTCGCGCGAATATCGCGGAAATCTTCCCATGGATAATCCGTACCGGTTGAATGACTAAGCGTGAAGCCATTTAAATTTTCAGAGTTATACTGCCGCCACGAACCCACTAACCCAACGATGTTCACGGGGTTAAACGCGCCTTCTTTAGCAAGATACAGCCCTCGGATACCACAGTCAAACCCATATTTTGCAGCGCTTCTCTCAATTGCCGAAATAACCTGTTCCTCCCCTTTAGTCTGTTGGCTTAATTTAAACTCGCCATTCCCAGCCTGACGCTTCTTACCCTTCTCGGATACTTCTTTCATTAGTTTGTTCACAAGGTCGGCAGCTTCCTCTTTCCAACCGCGATTTCCAAACCACGAACCCGGTTTTGGGAAGCGGTTTTCCGCTTGACGAACGAGAATCTGTATCCAGATCTCCTGATCTTTACCAATTGACGCAAGATACTCCATCATAGATGTAATCGGGTCTATTTTATATTCTTCGCGTACGCCCTCCTTGTCCAATCCATAATCAACATAAGTTTTTATCGGATACGGGTCCGCTTTGGTAAGCTTAAATTCAGCACCCCACAGAAGCCATGGCGAATCGGGCGCGCCATAGGGCACCCGTTCAGTATAATCTTTTACCTCGCTCACTGCGGAATCCGGATACTGCGCATAAATCTGCGCTTCTATTATTGGTTTAAAAAAAACGGGAGTTCTAACAATAAAATGGATATTCCCTTCAATAGACACCAGTTCTAAAGAAAACCAAGGGCGAAGATTTCCATACCAATAACGCTGAATGAATGTTGATATCGTGCCTCGCTGATAAAAGGCATTCAATACGAGTTCCATCGCAAGCGGTGTCTTCGTCATCTCGCGCGCGAGCCGTATCTCAAGTGTAGTCCACTGTATTGCTGATAAATGTTGCGCGCGTACATAGAACAACCAAAGTCGCCAGAGAATAAACCCGGACGCAAGCGGGAGCCAATACGGCGCCATCTGTATTGATAACCTAAATATATCAGTTAGCAACTCAATGAAAAACGCTTCCATAGTATCTTCCAAGTATAGCAAAAATCTATTGCAAAAAAAACCAGCGTACGCTGGTTTTTTTTGGGAGTTTATTACAGGTGCGGATTATTTCACCTGATAAGTACCGTCTGAATTTTTCCTGAAGTGCGTTCCGTTTTGAAGATTAACTAAAATAGTGTTTGGCTTCACATAGCGCTCTTTCATAACATATTCAACAATCGCATCTCTTGAAAGTGGTCCGTGCTTTTCAAGAATATCACAGATGACATCGCGGACGATTCCCTCGGCATAGCCCCATTCTTTAAGCGCATAGAGCCCGCGACCAACTAGTACAAAGCGTGTGTCTTTAATGAGCTCGTTGTGGCAAGTCGCCACATGCGCTTTCTTATTGAATGATTTTTCAATCGCGCCAGCCACTTCGGTGAAGTGCATCGGAGAACCATGCCGCCGTATAACGAGGTATGCGA
>Ga0210050_1000666_pt1 | contig 42313 bp, 35 predicted proteins | sample CryGey132114_all_FD_185463 | JGI IMG/M metagenome (GOLD analysis project Ga0210050, IMG submission 185463) | Groundwater microbial communities from aquifer - Crystal Geyser CG22_combo_CG10-13_8/21/14_all (SPAdes) (version 2) | ecosystem: Environmental > Aquatic > Deep subsurface > Groundwater ... | reverse complement strand
TTGATAATTTGCTCTTTAACTTCTTTACTAACTGAGGGTTTTCCTTTAGGCATATAATTGTTTCTCCTTTCTTTATATGCCTATTATATCATATGGACAAGGTGTCTTAAATTTGGGGTACCTGCCAATCCCAACTTTTAAACTCCTTACATATATTTGTCTATTACTTAACTGTGGATTAGCTTGTTTCAATTGTTCTACTGTAGACACTTGACTTATTATAACATCATCTAAAACTCCCAAGGTGCCAATAAGTATACCTGCTAACAACAAGCCCTGTAAATTTAAATTACCTTGATTAATATTCATTAGATACGACGCTTCTTCCGAATAGCCAGTTAATTGAGCAAGTTTAGTAAACCAAAATGATAATAGAGCTGTAAAGAGTAGGGAGATAATTAAAGCTAAATTAGCTATATGGGCTTTTTTATTTATTCCTTGCGTAAAATAAATAGCAAAAATCAAAATTATAATCGCTCCTATCACACTAATCATTACTGGATTTGCTCCATTCAATATTTGGGGGATAATAAATTTTAAAATTACAATAAAGCTAGCTATTAAAGCGAGTAAAGAACGCAAGCCCTTCCATCTACCAATAGCTAGAACACTTAAAATAAAAATTATGGTTAACCATAAAATAGGACTACTTCGGTCATAGTCTAAAACAAAAAATACATCATTACCTTCAATGTCTTGGCTATAACTCACTATAACTTTATCACCTTCTTTATAAACCTGAGAAGATAAAATTTGCCAATCATTAATTCCCTCAAAAATTATCTCTTGGTTTTTAAAATTTCCTTCTAACCCTTTAAGTTTTAGATCCTGCTGGATAATACTGCCAGCTTCATCAATAACTTCTTCTTGTTGCATAATTTCAATAACTCGAGCTTTAAACATTTCTTCTTTTGGCTGCTCTTGAGCGGATGAAGAAGTTGGTAAAAGAAGTAGTAATAATAAAAATAATGCAATTTTTTTAAACATAATTATTTATTTATTATTTTAATTGCTTTACCATTTATTAAGGCCTCGGCTATTTTTTTGTAAGCGGATGATAAAATTCTTTGAAAAGTGCTCTGCGAAGTTTTCATCTTTTTAGCACATTCATTTTGGTCTAAGTCTTTAATATTTTTTAATCTCAAAGCTTCCACTTCTTCAGTGGTTAATTGCACTTCATCAAGCGTGCTCATGGGAACACCTCTTGGCTTAAAATATGTTACATTTGGATCAAATTCTATTCTACGACATAATCTTGGTCTAGGCATATATTTATTGAAATAATAATTTTAATATGTTATCTTTTATTTGAAAGAAGGTCTCCCGCCCCTTTCATAGAAAGAGGCGGGCGCTTGGCCTTCTTTTATTTTTGGGCTTGTCTACCTTGCCCTTGACCTCTAGCTCTATTAGCTTCAGTCCTTCTAGGGCGATCTGTAGATTTGTCTTCAGCTCCGCAATTACCCATACCACGACCAGTTTTAGGCCCTTTTCCTTCCGGTCCGGTACCATCTCTATTTGGCATATTATACACCTCCTTTCTTCTTTAGTTATGATATATTATGAGTATATACCCATAACTATATATTTGTCAAAGTTTTTATTCTTTTTTACTTATTTATTGATAACAGCGTAGCGATTCCTGATTAAGGCAGTTCTGATTCACAAGTTTTAGTTATCTGGACAAAATTGCTAAAAACCTTTATAATATTGGCGTGTTTTGAATAATTTATCAAAATGCATTATAGATAAGGAGAGTTGGCAGATCCCGCAAAGCGGGACCCCGCTATGCGGGGGTGGTCAAGAAAATATATTTCATAAATAATATTATATAAAAGATTAGATTTATTTAAACTTGGAGAGTTGGCAGAGTGGTCTAATGCGGCAGTCTTGAAAACTGTTGTCCCGCAAGGGACCGGGGGTTCGAATCCCTCACTCTCCGCCAAACTACGCTCCTTCGGAGCTTCGTTTGGCAGGCCAAATAGTTAAAAAGAAAAGCGATGTGGTATGTTTATATTTTAAAAAGTAAAGAAATAAAAAATTGAATATATGTTGGTTCAACCAACGTATTGAAAAGGAGAATTAGGGAACATAATCAAGGTAAATGTTTATCAACTAAACCATATTTACCAATTTATCTTGCTGCTTATATTGCGGTTAATTCGGAATCTAAAGCTAGGTCTCTAGAAAAATATTTAAAAGTAGGATCTGGCAAAGCGATTTTAAAGAAAAGAATTTTAAGTGACGAAGCTCTCTAGAGCGTAGCCACTCCCTCATTCTCCACCACTCGATTCGCATTTTGCTTTGCAAAAAGCTCACTCGTGATCTACGATGCTAAACGCACCTCCGACCATTCTAATTTTAGAATCGAGTGTCCCGAGCGAAGCCGAGGGGCATTCGCCGCCGCCAAGGTTTCGGCGACTTAAAATAAAAACCGAAGACATTTTATGCCTTCGGCTTTATGTTTGCTAAATTACTTTAGTAATCAACCAAAGCAATATAAGGTGCATTGAGTTATCAGGAATCGTATAAACTATACAAGAAAATGTTAAGTCAATTTCACGATACTGACCTTGTGACTGATAGACTGTTTTTAAATCTCGGCCTTTGATCATTTTAAGCCATTTAGTTGCTAATGACCAACGATCAATAGGATAATGACTAATGAAGACTAAGATTAACAGCCAGAGATTAAACTCCCAAAGAAATAGACAGACACTTAAGGTATAAATAGATGAATGTAAGAAACACCATAGCATTCCATTTATGCCTTTTTCTGATTTCTTTAAAGCCATCTTTTTACTTTGCAGAAGATAATCTCCCATTAAATGTCCAAGGATAATCCTGGCAAATATGTCTGGCATTGTGCTCCCTCCTCATTCAACCAATTATTGAATTGCTGAATTTTTTCATTTAATACTTCTAGCGGCCCATCAGTTTTGATAGATATTAAATTCAAACGATGTTGACTAGCAATTTTTTGGCTTTACTCCCAATTAGGAATCCTTTCAATAAAAGGTAGTAATTCTGGTGTCTTTCTAAGTATAACTCTCAATCGACTAATATCATTATCATCACAACCAAGGTGAATTACTTTGACTCCAACAAAACGGAACATCATTTTATCTGATTGCAGACCAATAGGAATCTCAACAAAAGCATTACAATCTTGGGGCAAATTCTTCAATGCTTTCTTTAATAATGATATCCAAGGTTTAGCAATGATCTTTTTTAGATCTTCTTCTCTTGTTAAAGCTATTTTAATCAGATCACTATTACCAAACTTTTCTTTAAGTAAAGGTTTCAGAGCCTGATTAAATTGATCAGTGTCAATATAGACATTATTTTTATCTTCCTGAGAAAGCATTTTTAAAAAAGTGGATTTACCAGTCCCTGGCCGACCAACAACCATAAATAAATTTCTAATCCTCAATACTTTTTCTAATAATTTGGAGATTACTAGAGGTGAAACATAATTAGATAATTCCTCCAGTTCTAAATTTTCAGCTAATTCTCTTGTCTTTGAAGAAGAAATCTGTTCAAATCCACTGTTGCTAAATAAGTAAAGATACTTATCAATTCCAAATTGTTTTTTGTTATACAACATCACTTTTTTTTCGTATTCGGCATCAGCTTCATTACGAACGCCTCGGATCATCATTACTTGAGACATGTCAGCTTTAATAGTACTTTTAGTGTTTCTACGGTGATGTTGGTTGGCAGATTGTAGGATTGCCATAAAATCTGGCGCTCTTCTGGAGTAAACCAACGTTGAGTTTTGCCTGGATTAACAGAACAAATTAGTTTTACTTTGGAAAATAGTTCTGCAGCTTTTGTAGCTGTATGTAAATGGCCAAAAGTCGGTGGGCAGAAGCTAGCTGGATATACATAGATCGGTTTCATTTTGATTCTCCTTGTTTATAATTATTGTCAATGTTCTATAATTGTATTATTATATAAATAGAGGTATTATGAGCTAAATAGAGAGATAATTTTAATTAAAACAGTCTTTTTAGCTTGCCTTAGCTAATAAATAATAAAAAATTGTCGATTTTTTTCGACAACGCTATCAAAAATATGATTAGAGAAATAAAAAATAACCTCGGAGAATTAGATTTTAATAGTAGTGAAATTAAAGTTTATATGGCCCTTACTCACTTAGGCGAAGCCAAAGCATCTGAAATAGCAAAAAAAGCTGATTTGCCTCGCACTACGGCTATTAGTATTCTAAATAAATTAAAAGAGGAAAATTATATTACTACCCACCAATATCACGGTACTATTTATTACTGGATTGAATCCCCGAAAGTAATAGCCAATGTTTTTAATTATAAAATTGATATTGCTCATCAGCTAAGTGAATTATTAACTAATCTTTATCGAGATGAAGTTCACTTTCCAACAGCTCAAATTTATGATACTAAAAGTGGAATAAAAAAATTTATTGAGAAGACTCTTACTAATCTTGATAAAAAATCAATTATTTACACAATTGATATGCCAAAAGCAGGAAATTATGCTAAGATATTTTCTGATAATGCCGAAGGTAATATTATGAAAGTAAAAGGCAAAAGAGATTTAATAACCCATACGTTAATCCCTTTTGATTCATTTAAAAAGATTGATAGTTATAAAATAAAAAATCAAAATATTAAGATTAGAGAAATGCCAAAAGAAATTAAATTTGAAGCTTCTCTATGGATTATTAAAGATTTTATTGTTCATTTTTCAGGCAATCCTCCTTTTTTAATAACTGTTAAACATAAAAAAATCGTATCAGGAATTAAATGTTTATTTAATTTTTTGTGGAATATATCAGAGCCAAAAAATTGATTATATTTGTATAATATGATAATTATAATATAGCATGCGGCCATAGCTCAGCTGGATAGAGCGTAGGCTTGCGGAGCCTAAGGTCGGAGGTTCGAACCCTCCTGGTCGCACCAGAAAAACTCTCGTAGTCCCGAGCGGAGCCCTTGAGCGCAGTCGAGAGGTTGTAGTCGAGGGATGGAGAGCGCCAAAAAAAAATGCTGTTTTAAACAGTATTTTTTATTTTAATAAATTATGTTATAATATAGTTAATATGGCTAAAAAGAAAAAAGAGGAAGAAAAAAGAGAAGAACTAGAAGAAACGCCTGAAAGTCTACCCCTTAATACTGAAGATTACGGCCAAGTATTTGCCACTTGGGAATTTCCAGAATTTGAAAAACCACCGCGCAATAAATGGTGGTATTTGGCTTTTGCGGTGGCCGCTATTCTCCTTTTGATTTTTGCTTATTTTTCAAAAAACTATCTTTTTGCTATTATTATTGTCCTCTTCCTTGTTATCTACATCATCAATGAAAAAAAGGAAATGGCTACAATCCAAACTATTTTAACAGAAGATGGAATTCTAATCAATGACAAGTTAATTGAATATAAAGATATCCAAAATTTCTATATTGTCTATCTGCCGCCGGAAATTAAAAATTTATACCTCCAGCCAAAAAACTCTCTAAAACAAAGAATCACTTTACCCCTTCAACAGCAAAATCCGGTTGAAATCCGACAGATTCTGTTGCAGTATCTAGATGAAGACTTGGCAAAAGAAGATGTCCCTAACAGCGAAAATATTTCCCGCATTTTGAGATTATAAAAAAATTTAAATCATTATCTATATCTCTACCTATAAGCTGGACATTAATTGTTCAGTTTATTAATATCTAGATATGCCAAATAAAACCCAAGCTACTGATTCCGTCAGCCAACTGCATCATATCGCGGCCAAGCTGGTTCAATATTTTAAAAAAATAAAAATCAATACCATTGCCGACTTGTTATGGTATTTTCCTTTTCGCTATGATGATTTAAGCCAGGTCAAAAAAATAAAAGATTTAACCGAAGGCGAATTGGCCACTGTCAGAGTTAAAATCACTAACCTTAAAACCTACCGCTCCTTTAAACAGAAGATGATTATCACTAAAATGCTAGCCAGCGACGACAGTGATACTTTAGAGGCAATGTGGTTTCGGCAAAAATTTATCAGCCAGATACTAAAAGAAGGCGATGAAATATATTTAAGCGGTAAGCCGCAGAAAAAACATCTCCTCTGGCAATTCAATAACCCCACTTATGAAAAAATGAAAGATGAACCGCTGCATTCCGCTCGGCTAGTGCCAATTTATCATCTCAGTGGCCGGCTGACACAGAAACAACTCCGCTTTTTAATGAATCGAGCCCTAAAACTCAGTCAAACCATGAATGAACCGCTACCGGTCGATATTTTAAACCAAGAGAAATATCCTTGGTTCCATCAAGCTCTCCAAGAAATTCATTTTCCGACCAATGAGAAAACACTGGATCAAGCTGTGCAAAGACTAAAATTTCAGGAACTCTTTTATCTGCAGTGCAAATACCAACTTTCTAAAAATGATTACCAGAAACAACCGACTTACTCAGTCCCCGCTAATAAACGACTATTAGAAAAAACTATTGAAGATCTGCCCTTTACTCTAACTAATGATCAAGAAAGAACTCTTCAAGAAATTTTAGCTGATCTCAGCCCAAAAAAACCAATGAACCGTTTGATTGAAGGCGATGTAGGGTCAGGTAAAACCATTGTCGCTTTTCTGGCCGCGCTCAATATTATGTCAGCTGGCTGGCAAACAGCCATGATTGCCTCAACGGAAATTCTGGCCCAACAACATTTCCAGAGCAGTCAATTTGTCTTACCTAAAAAATATCTAGCCAATATTGCCCTCCTCACTAAAAATAAATACCTCCTAAATAATCATCAGGAAATTAGTAAAAAAGAATTATTAAAAAAAATTAAAGAAGGACAAATTAAGTTTATGATTGGCACCCATACTTTAATTCAGGATAAAATTAATTTTAAAAATCTGGCTCTGGTCATCATTGACGAACAGCACCGCTTTGGAGTAAATCAAAGACAATCGCTAAAAAATAAAAGCCAAGATGAACGGGTGCCGCATTTACTTTCTATGACTGCTACTCCCATCCCCCGCACTTTATCTCTTACTCTTTATGGCGATTTGGATATTTCCTTGATTAAAGAAAAGCCAGCCGGACGACAACCAGTCAAAACTTTTCTTGTTCCAGAAAATAAAAGAAACGACGCTTATAAATTTATCCGGGAAAAAATAGAACTAAGGCAACAAGTTTTTATCATTTGTCCAATTATTGATGAAAGCGATAAATTGGGAGTCAAATCAGTGACTCAAGAATATGAAAAACTAAATCAAAATATCTTTCCTGATTTAGAAATTCGCCAGTTGCACGGCCAGCTAAAAACAGAAGAAAAAGAAAAAATAATGGCTGACTTCAAAAACAATCGCTTTCCGATTTTGGTGGCCACTTCTATTATTGAAGTAGGGGTAGATATCCCGCAAGCAACTCTGATGATAATTGAAGGAGCAGAAAGATTCGGTCTTTCCCAACTCCATCAATTCCGCGGACGGATCGGCCGCAATGATTTGGAAAGCTTTTGTCTACTCTTTACTACTGACCAGACACAATTAAACAAACAGCGCTTAAAAGCTTTGACCCAGACCAACGATGGCTTTAAATTAGCCGAGCTTGACTTAAAATTACGAGGAGCCGGAGAACTCTTCGGCACTAAACAAACCGGCCTAATGCCCCTAAAAATAGCTCGCTTGACTGATACGGAATTAATCAAAAAAGCCCAAATTTGGGCTAAGAAAGTAACCACCGACCAAAAATATCTATCTCAAAAACAATTACAAAACACCCTCAATAATCTTAAAACTAAAATTCACTTGGAATAAAACTAGTAGCGATAGCATTCGTGGCCATCATTTTTATTAACCCACTCTCGCCTTTCGCACTCGTCAAGACCCCAACTTTCTTTATCACAACAATAATCTGATGAACCATCTTTTGGATTTTCATCAAGATCAGGAGCACACATCTCATTGGTATCACAATCAATGCCCTCTAAATCGTGGCATTCTCCTTCATCTAAACCGCAAGCTTTATTAATGCCTTTGCCATAGCAGGTATTTTTTTGACACATGTCTTTAGTCGGATAGGCACTACAACCTTTAGTATTAAATGGTAAGGCATCACAATTGGTAGTTACGCACATACACTTCAAATCTTTATTAAACTCAGTCAAAGCACCTGGACAACTCTCAAAACTGCCTACTTTTATACATTCCTGATTTCCGGCACATTGTGAGCCAATGCATTGAATCGCGCCGTTGTTAATACTGCTGGTAGCATTACGAAATTCCCCGCAGGGCAAACCAGGAAATTTTAACAAGCACATCTTTGCGTCTGTTTCACGAACTTCCACCGGCGGTATTGATAAATCATTAAAATTAACCAAACCCTGACTGATTTGAGACAACAATAGATTCCCCCCGAAAAGTAAAATTAAACCGACTAAAACTCCATGAATGGTGTCGCGGGCATTGGCAATTTTTTCAGCACTACCACCAGCCATCAACCAGCGCCAACCGGCAAATACCAGCATAAACATAGCCACCGCTCCGGCTAACATAGCGCCATAACTATAAATAGCTTTTATATATTCACCTAATAAGTTAAAACCTGATTTTATGACCAGCGGCTTACTAAAGTAGTCCGAACCTGGTATCTTAACATTGGGAGTAAAAACAATATCATTATCCCAAGCTTTTATTTTACTGATAACGACAAAAGTTCCAACTAAAACTACGCTAATAACGGCGATAAAAAATATTTTTTTGTTTTTCATTGAATTAAAACTATTAAATAAATTAGCTGAACTTTTACTTTTATTATCTTAATCTAATGCTTTGTAACTCGCCGGTGTTTCTATCGGTAAAATATAAAATAGAACCGTCAGCAGAAGTAAATAAATTATAGGCCGTATAACTTCCATTTTCACCAACCGGACTAGCCAAAAGAGTCTTGATGCCACTATTAAGATCAATAGTATAGAAGTTATCAGGAAATTGATCAGCAATTTCCGGATAAAATCCGGCCCCACGAGGCAATCCTTGTGGTACAGCACAATATAAAGTGTTTTCTCCAGAAAAAGTGCACTTTTCCGGCCAAGTAGCCACATTCAATGAAGCTTTTAAATCCCCTAACTCACTGGTTTGACCTTTGGTCACCCATAAATTTGGTTCATAATTATTCTCTTCGCTATAAACACTATAAAGGAGAGCGTTCCCCTCTGGTGACCATTTTGAGGTGAAGCCGGCTCCACTGACTACAAACGACTTAAAATTTTCACCGTGCAATCCGATTGGATAAACCTCCTGCCTTTGTGAATCCACATATTTATAATGAAGAGCGGCAATTTGATTGTCAGGCGAAAATTGCATATCAACTGTGTGTGCACGATCGCCCAAGGGTTCAATTAAAGCCATTCCTGAGCCATCATCATTGGCCACAATCAGCCAATTATTCTCTTCACTATCGCCTATCCATTTGGCCACAATCTGATTGCCGGGTGTATTAAAAGAAAAATCTTCCAACTCGGCTGGCAAGGTTACCTGCTGGCCGGTTTTAAAATTATATAAAATATTGGATCCATCCGGATATTCTAAAATAGCTTTTTCAGCGCCACGCGTCCAAGTCACATTATCCACTCCGTAAAATTTCTTGTCAGACAAAAGCTCTATCTCTCCATTTTCATTAATTCTGAAAAACTGCTGCTGTTCAGCATCATAATACTGCAATCCTTCATTACCGTTGACAATCCCTTTTACTTCAGAATTAGTCAACTTACTAACCGCAGTTAAACCACCGTTGGCCGTGTCTGATACTTGTTCTTTAATATAATCCTGCCATGGTAGGAATTCTTGATTAGTATTGCCATTGATAATACTGAGATTACCTTCTCCGATATTGGGAATATTGCCAGCATTAAAATTTGATTGTGTTTCTATATTGATGACGGGTTGTCTAAAAAACACCCAATATAAAGCAAAGCCAACTCCTAGAATAAAAACGGCAAATCCAATTACTATTAATATTTTTTTAGTATTCATCCCGTTAGAAATTACAGTAAAATTAATAAATTATTATACTCAGCTGCTCCCGCTAGATTTTGTAAATTTCTAACGGAATCCATATGCTTAACTAAAAAGCCAACTAATTATCTCCGAGCCAAAGTATACTGCGGCTGCATATGGCCCTAAAGATAGAGCCATAGCAATGAATAATAATATTATAGCTAAAATAGTTAATACTATCAACAAAAATGTTAAAGCACCCCAACATATTTTCTCCCATAAAGCTAACTCTGGAATAACATCTGATTTTAAAATATCAGTCGCAATAAATTGAATGCTCCAAATAACATAAGTAACAATAATACCTACTATAGTACTAGCGCAGGAAGCATTGACCACGCGCAGTAGAGTTTTTTCAACGGCTTTTTTAACCTGCTTCTCTACCTCTTTCTTTAATTTTTCTTTAACTTCATTCTGAGCTTCTTTCAACGTTTTCCTTTTTTCAGCATTCAACTCTCTTTTTGCATCTTGTTCTGTCTCTTCTTCCTCTCCTCCTTCTCCCTGCTCTTCTTCCTCTATCTCAACATTTTCCATCATTCTTCTAGCTAAAAACAGCTGTCTTCTTCGATAATCCTCATTTAAAGATTGTTGTTCAACTTCCGCCATACTTTAGTTTGTTAATAAGAAAATTACTGCCATGCAATGCTATCCACCAACCATTGCCCGCCGGATCGAACCAACTGAACTCCAGCGTCCTGATAATAGATCCTTGGCTCCAAATCATTTTTAGTCTCTATTCTCTGAGCACTAACTATCAATTCTGCCTCTGTTTCATCTAAAAAGACTATTTGCACCGACAAACTCTTGGTAGTAACACCATTAAACTCTTCGTTAGGATTAATTTCCATACTTTCTAAATAATTCCTCATCCTAGTTGTGCTTAACGGCAACAACTCTGTTAAGTTATGACCTTGGCTATCGGTAGACCAACTGCCAAAACGAGCAACAAAATTTTTAGCTAAATTAACAGCATCAAATTCTGTATTGCTTTCAGCTGGTTCTACTGATGGATTATACTCCAAATTTGAACTAGGTGGTGTCAATTCTAAGGGCTCGTTTGTTTCATTAGTCGACGGTCGCTTAATAGTATTATCAGCAGTTTTAAAAAGAATAAACAATAATCCTAAAATAATCAAAACAATAATCAACAGCCAAATTATTTTCTTCTTTTGTTCCTTCTCCATATCATTATAGTTAAAAGTTTAAAATATAAAGTTAAAAATTCTGTCTATAATCTGCTGCCTCTTAAGACTTTAATCCTTCAATTAATTTCTTAATAAACTTTTTTAAATACCAACTTCGTTAACAGAGGTCCCCCCATTTTCAGCTTCAGCTAAAATTGACTCTTCAAATTCTTTCTTAGCTTCCTCTATCTCCAACAATTGACGGGGATCGGAAGTGATAATTTGATGTTCAGCATAAGAAGCTTGAATCTTAATGGCGGCATGTTTAGCACCAGCAAAAAATATTCCTTCGCCAACACCTGATTCTAATAATAAATACTTTTCTCCTTCAGTTAGCATAAAAGTTTTTTGAATTAATCCAACTGCCGCCGGAGATTGTTTAAGCAACAATTGCATGGAAGAATTAGTAACAATAGCATTTCCAAAAGCCGAAGTTAAAAAATCATTAACATCCTGAGTAATAGTAGTAATACCCATATAATATTTGCGGCAACGCTTAACCAGAGCAAACATAAATTTAGCACTGTCTTCATGGCGCATCATTATCCAGGCCTCATCAACAATCAAAATCCTCTTTTTTAATTCACTACGAACTAAATTCCAAATGTAGTTCATAATAACATACATAGCGATCGGTCTTAGTTCATCTTCTAAGTCTCTAATGCAAAACACTATTAACTGATTATCCACCTGAACGTTGGTTGGATTATTAAATAAGCCGGAAAAAGTTCCTTCTGTATACTTTTTGATACGTAAAGCCATATCTTCACCGCCCTCCATACTTAATAAAACCTCTTCCAAGTCGGACATTAAAGGTGGCTCAATATTGGCTAAATCACTGGAAGAAGTGATATCTTTCTTGGCATAAGTTTCTAATAAAGCCCGATCTAATAAAGAATCCTCCACGTTAGTAATTTCACCAATCATCAGTCGGATTAATCCTTTTAAGGTAATAACTGCGCTCCTTAAAATATCTTCTGGTTTAGCATCTCCGCCAATGCCCTTTGGCAAATCAAAAGGATTTAATTTGCTTTCTGAATTTAAAGAAACATTAATATAAGCGCCGCCAACCGCCTCCGACAAATGTTGATATTCATTCTCCGGATCAACAATAATAACATCTGTACCAAGCATTAAAGAGCGTAATACTTCTAACTTAATAGCATAACTCTTACCAGCTCCCGAAGTAGCAAAAACCACGGCGTTGGCGTTCTGCAAACTAAAACGATCAAATAAGATCAAGCTGTTATTATGCCTATTAATACCATATAAAACTCCGTTATCCGAGGTTAATTCAGAAGAAACAAAAGGAAAAGAAGAAGCAATGGGGGAACTATTCATATTGGTAGAAATAGCCAACTCGTCATTGCCTAACGGCAAGGTTGAATTAAAACCTTGTTCTGACTGAAATAAAGCTCGGCGAGAATAAATTAATTGAGTACCAAGTAAATTCTCTACTCGATCAGAAGCTAAATCTAAATCACTTTTATCTTTAGCATAGATAGTAATATATAAAGCGAATTGAAAAAATTTTTCTGTACCTTGGCTTAGAGCGTCCCGCAAACCTTCTATGTCACGCAAAGCTGTTTCAGAAATCGGATCACGCGGTGCTCCTTTTTCATTGTCAGCAATAATTTGCGCTTCCATCGTGCCGACTTTATTTCTCAATTGTTTCAGAACTAGTTGAATATCTAAAGGATGAAAAAACATACTAATATCCAAAGTCATACTTTCATTGATAATGGGGGCAAACCAGCCAATAGTAACGTAACGGGGATAGGTCATAACAAATAAAGTTCGCGCATATAGATTATTCAGCTGTAAAAAATTACTCTCTATTTTCAAAGCAGTCGGCGAAATAATATCACGAACCGAAACAATGCCTTCCCTAAAAATCTTTTCTTCCTCTAATAACTCCCTTTCTTTAGCTAGATTCTCTTTTATTACCTTTTTATCAGGAGGAGAAATTGGTTGAGAGGGACTCGACTTTGTATTTGCTTGTTTAATTTTATTTCTTCCAAACATTACTGCTCTATTCTTAACTTATTTAAATCCTCTAAACTTTGCCTCTGAAATAAATCCGGATTATAACTATTATAATATAGTTCAATCAACGCTTGAGTATTCAATCGCTGACTTCTTAAACTAAGACCGGACAATCCGGTCATAACAAAATCACATCGTTTATTTAACTGATCAGAGAATTCTTCAAAACGTTTACGACTTAGCATAACCACTTTAGCTGTAGAAAACACGGAAGCCAATCTATCCCTAAAACCCCTTTTCTTATCGCTAACTGAACTGTAAGGCACCACAATATAAAACTTCTTACTCATAATTTTCTCTAGAGTTAATAATTCGTGGACAAACTCACGATAGTCGGCGGTCTGCATCCTTAATAATTCATTAGTTTGTTCTTTTTCAACTTTCTTCAATCTATTTAAATAATCATCAATATTAAGAGGACGGGATTGAATAACAATTTGCAAAGGATAATCCAAGGTATTTAAAAAACTAACATAACCACTAATAATGGCTCTCTGTTCGTCTTCTGATTTTAAATCAAAATTAATTGAAGAAATCAACAAAACCCCTCTTACTTCCCCATCGTTCAAAATAACCACATCATCTCTTATTTCAGCAATATCAAGGTATTTCTGGGTTGAGCTGTTAGGCCGATTTCCAGCCAATTTTTTATTCTTCATAATTATACTTAATTACTATAAACTGTTTTATTAAGTGTATTAGCGTCTTGTTCTCCTTTATATACTCCACCTGTATCTATTACTAAAGATAGCTCTGATAACTTCTTACTTGATAGAAAAGATTTTCTAATAGGATATTGATCTTGGTTTTCTTGCCCCTCTCCCTTGGCCCTAAAATGCTCCACTTTAATATACTCCTTCTTCCAAACTCTGATTCTCGGCTTCTTAAAACTTGATATAAAATTTAAGGCAAAGATATGAAAAGGTTGCCCATTAATTTTAAAAAATGCGATAACAATCACTAAAATTATAATCAAAACGGCTTGGAATAAAAACAAACTTAGATCGGACAATTTGTAGCTGATAAATAAAAATAGTCCCCCCACCACCATAATCACAAACTGACGAACAGTAATTGGTCCCCAAATTTTATCTTCCGCATCTATAAATTGTGGAACAATAAATCTTCCTTCCATTATCTTAAAATCTTAAAAGTTTATTTAAATCTGAAATAGCTGAAAATTCCTCCAAACTTAATGTTTCTATGCCTTGCTTTTGATAGTCTCTAATCAAAGCCGCCACTTCCTCATTTTTAGACATACTCTCTACACCTAATTTAAGGTATGTTTTATAAACTTCGCTTTTTCGCCAGTTTTCTATACCTTGGGCTTTTTTAGTTATGGAATCTTGCTCTAAAACATTAATTTTTTCTAAAATTTTATCAATTCGCTCTTCGGCTGAGTTACCCAAACGACGAAAATTATCCAAAGTAAAATCATGTAATTCTTGAACCGGTCCAGTTAAAATAGGTATCTTGGCCGCTGGTCTAAATTTATTATTGACATCAGTCATCTTCTTTTTAGAAAATTCCTGGGCTGGCCTGAAAACATGGGGTAATGAGTCAGCGATTCTTTCTCTTGAGAGCTCCTCTGGTTTAATTGAAATTGGCGACTTAACAAATGTCTCCGGCTCTTTAGATGGCTGAATTTTTGTTATTGGTTTTTCTTTTTGATCATCCGAATAATCAAACTTAAAACTTTGGCTTTTAGCTGGCGGCTCGTCCGCCTTTATAGTTGATGAAACAGAAATTGGTGGCGGTTGTTGTTTGTCTTTTTCCAGCGGCTCTTCTATTTTAGCCAACTCCTCTGTTTTAACAATTAACCCACCGACACTATCAATCTTATTTTTAATTCCTTTAATAACGGAAATTATACTATCCACTGTTTCTTCGGATAATTTTTTGTTATCTGATACTATTGCCACTCCTAATAATTCCCTGACCCTACTGGCTTTTTTACGATTACGGAAAAAGTCATAAATAATATTAGTAAAATAATTATGATTATGAGAATCAAGTTTAAGATCTTGTTTATTAATTAAACGATCAACAATCTTGTTAATGCTGTATTTTTTACTGCTATCTTGAGGAATTTGACTGGATAAGTCTTCGATTTGTTTTTTATCATCAGGATGAAAAGCAAATTCAGCCGTTTCTTGACCACTTCCGTTTGATTTTAAAGGAACAAAACTATCATCAAAAGAAACGGCTTCATCCTCTGATTTATGGCCGAGGAGTTGGTTGATGCTTTCCATAGCACTACCCACTGATTTATTTGAGCCATCCTTTAAAGTATAAAATTTTCCTGAACTATCTTTAACTAATAAATCATCAGCCCAATTATCCTGTGATAAATTGCTGTTTTTATTACCGTTTATCGATGTCATAATTGGTTATTACCTCTCATTTTATTTTCTATATTATAACATATTTAATGCTTTATAGCCAATAAAAAATCCCCTGCTCGTTAAGAACAGAGGGTTATAATATTATTATTAATTATATTCTTTCAATATATTCGCCGGTCTCCGTATTAATAATGACTTGATCACCTGTTTTAATAAATAAGGGAGTCCTTATTTCCAAGCCTGTTTCTAAAACTACTGTCTTCGTCACTGCTCCGGCGCTATTACCTCTGATACCTGTTGGAGCCGAGCTGACCTCCAAGATGATTTTAGTTGGCAAAGTAATTGCTACCGGATTGTCATTAAAAATTAAAACTTCAACCTCTTGGCCATCTTTAAGAAATTTAATCATCTCATCTAAAGAATCTTCACTGAACTGAAACTGTTCAAAATTCTCATTGTCCATAAAAACAAAATCAGATCCTTGCCGATATAAAAAATTAGCTTTACGACGGGCTAAGTCAGCTTTAGCAATGTCATCCGCACCGGAAAAAGTTTTTTCTAAAGTGGAACCGGTAATTAAATTTTTTAATTTAGTTTTAGCTACCGCTCCACCACGAGCCACTTTAATGTGCTGGTAAAAAACTACTTGATATGGCTCATTGTTTAAAGAAATCACCCGACCTAACTTTAAATCATTCAGAGACAACATAATTATTGAGATATATAAGGCAATAGAGCCATAAAACGAGCTCTTTTAATAGCCCCCGCTAAAGTTCTCTGGTGTTTCGAACAAACTCCACTTCTTCTTTTAGGAACAATTTTTCCGTAAGAAGAAGTAAATCTCTTAAGTTGTTGCCAATCTTTATAATCAATTTCATCTATCTGATTAACACAGAAGTGACAATATTTACTCTTATGTTTCTTATGCATAAATTTTTAGTATAAAGTTATAAGTATAAAGTGACTAAGTTAGATTATATTTATAATATTTTCGTTTTATAATAAAGTTTATCTATTTAATAAACATCTACTCTTTCTACTTTATACTTTATGCCTCTTATTAATTAAAATGGAATATCTTCGATGCTAATCTCCTCTTCATCAGATTGATTTTTATTTTGATCAGCTGAAGAAGGTTTTGGCTCTTCACTAGGTGCATAGCTGATATCAGTTGATGCGCTATTATTAGCGTCTATTGGTGCGTTCAACTCTCCACTGCCAGCAGAAGCTCTGTCTAGCATAATCATATTATCAGCGATAATGTCCGTCCGATATCTCTTGATACCATTAGGGTCATCCCAAGATCTGGTTTCTAAACGGCCTTCCACATAAACTTTTGAACCCTTTTTTAAATATTGACTGACGATCTCCGCTAAACGCCCCCAAGCCACTAAATTATGAAATTCTGCCTTACTTTGCTTTTGATCATTATTATCTTTCCAAACTCTATTAGTGGCCACCGAAAAAGAAGTAACATTTCGACCATTAGGAGTAGTGCGCATTTCTGGATCACGCACCACATTACCAATAATCATAACTTTATTTAAATCCATATAATTCAGTTAATTACTTAAAATATATTATAAATTTAATCAAGCTCTAAATCTTTTTCTAACAGATTATCCAGTTGTTGGTCAATATTATCCAGTTTAACACCACCCTCTCTGATATTAGGAGTGTTTGGTTTAATAGGTTGAACATCTTTAACCACCATCTTTTTAATCTTAGGTTTGCTAGTTTCTTGACCTAAACTTTCTTTTTTAATTGGTGATGATTTAGCCCGAGGATTCTTTTTAATAATCAAATAACGCAAGAGATTGTTATTGTGTCTCAATTTTACATCCACTTCTTTCAAGCCGCTTGTTTCTTCAGCATTAAATTCCAAAAAAACATAAAATCCATGCTTCTGTTGCTTGATGGGATAAGCTAATTTCTTACGGCCAATTAAATATGGCTCTTTAGTGAGTTCGACTTTGGCTTTAGCTAAATCAGCTAAGATGCCTTCTTCAACAGCTTTATGCTCTGTTTCTGGCACAGCTGCACTAATAATAAACGAGAGTTCGTAGTGATTCATTGTTTTATTTATTACCTTAAAACTTAATTTTAAGGACCAAATAACTAAAAAATAAAATTATTTGATGCGGTTAATTAATAAAGAATGTACCAGAATAGACGTTGGGTACTTTAACATAAATTAATGGCCTAGTCAAGCTGATTATAAATATTATGAAATACCCTCATTGATTAAAATTTCTTTTTCAACTATTATAAATCTATGCCTAAATATATTTTCATCCTCGGCCAGTCCAGCGAATTGGCTCGGCAAGAAATTATTAGTGTTTTAAATAAACAAAAAATCGGCCTCATAGCTACTGGTTCAAATTTTGCAATTTCTGAAACTGACCAACCGCCACAACAATTAATCAATGCCCTAGGAGGCACTATAAAGATCGCCCGTTTAATCGACTCAATCAATGATTTATCTCAACTAACTATTCAAAAATGGGAAAAATATCTTAATCTCAAAACAACAACCGACAAAAAAATACATTTTGGTTTTAGTCTATATAATGATAATCAAAAAAATTACAAAGAGATCACTAATGTAGCTCTACAATTAAAAAAAATTTTAAAAAACCAAAATCACAAAATCAGATTAGTTACTGGCAGGCAACCGGAACTTTCTTCGGTGATTGTTGCTAAAAATCATCTGCTTAATACGGAATTAATTATAATCAAACATGATTTTCAATATTTTCTAGGGATGACGGAAGCAGTCCAAGATTTTATTAAATATGGCCAGCGAGATATAGCCAGACCGTGTCGAGACAGTCGCTCCGGTATGCTCCCCCCTAAAGTGGCCCAAATGATGATTAATTTAGCCGGTCCTGCCCGCCATAAAATCATTTTAGATCCTTTTTGCGGATCCGGTACAATTCTGCAAGAAGCCATGTTGCTTGGCTTTAAAAAAATATATGGCAGTGACCTCAAACAATCAGCGGTTGATAACACTACTCAAAATATCCACTGGCTCAAAGAGACTTTTTCTTTAAGCAGTAAAGAAGACATTAAAAAAATAGATGTTAAAAATTTAAGTCAATTTTTTTCTATTGGCTCAATTGATCTTATTGTCACTGAACCATTTCTGGGAGAAGCCGGATTTATCCATAGACAAAAAGATATTCAGGCACTGGAAGAAACAAAAAGAGAGCTGCAGCAACTATATTACCGCGCTTTCCAAGAATTTTATAAAATATTAAAGCCCCAAGGACAAATTGTTTTTGTCTTTCCTATTTTTAATATTGGAGAGAAACAACTATTCACTTTAGACAAAAAAATAAGCCAACTTGGCTTCTGCTTACAATTAAAACTACCTTATAGCCGCCCGGGACAAAAAGTGGCTCGGCAAATTACAATGTGGCAAAAAAAGTAAATCCCTTTCTTAAGGGATTTTCTTTATGCTACCCAGCTTAATTGATTTTTAATCAATTGAACTTCGCGCCATTTTAACTGACCATCAGCTTCATCTAGATAAACCACCTGACCGGAATCCGAAACAGTATTAATTAAATAAAAAGCCAACAAAGCGGCTTCTTGCTCTGAAAAACTTAACCGTTCAACTAATAATACCTCTAAAAATAAACGCCGTGTCAATAATTTGTCCGAATTATTATCAAACCAACTATTGATATTTCGACCATAACGGATGTTGATAAAACGTTTTAAAATGCCCCTAAATCTATTATCTTCTCGCAACATTAAATCTAAAGATTTTTTTTCTATCAAAACCTTCAAACAGCTGACCGCCTTATATTTATCTTGCACCCCCACGGCCTGCCACAGAACATCTCTTATTTTGATAGCGTCGTTATTAACCTCCGATAAAATAAAATCTGGCGGTAAAATTTTTTGATCTATTTCTAGATATTGCCGGTGGAGGTTGTTTAAAATCTCATTAATATCAGCCTTATCTTGTGGCGATGATTTATCTGGTTTAGTGGCACTGGTTATTTTTAATAAACTACCCGCATTTTCAACATCAACATCAATATCATCATCATAAGAAATAAGAAAATGACGCAAAGACTCCTTCTCTACTTGGCTTAATGATGTTATGTTAGAACTTTTAGCTAAATATTCAGCGCGTTTAAGAGAGTTATGATAGCCCGCACCGGCAAAATGAACATAATCTTGCAACCAATGATCAACTGTCGGAGCGACATGGCGTTCGTATTTGTCAATAATTTTCTTAGAAGTTAAACGCGAACTTCTAAAATCATCATAATCTTCCATCAACTTTCTAACCCGCCCTGTGATATTAGTGGGCAAAAGTTTTCTTTGTAAAGTCTCTTTTCTTAAATGTTGAATCTTGGGCACTTTACCGCCTAAACGTAAAATTAAACGGTCAACGGTTTCCAAAAAATCCTGTAGCGGCCAAAGTATCCTATAGGCAATTTCCAGAGCAATAACTCGTAAATCATAATGTTCAGCTCTCTCCATATCTTCTAACTCATTTGGTAAATCAAGTAAATCAATTTTCTTCAAAAATAAATCTTCCTCTAACCCCAATAAAAAATTAAGCTGATCCCGATTAAGAAAAAATTTATCGACTATTTCTTTATTGGCCCTAGAAATATCCGAGCTAAAAATAATATCTTTTACCTCTGGTGGTAATTCTTGTATCTCTGATATACTCATCTAATAAATTTAATTATAACATTGACTAGGGACTAATACCTTCCTGCTCTTTAAGGGCTGTCTGGATATCATTAGATAGGTCACCAAAAATATCCAGCACATCTTTTTTGTTTAGTTGAGCGATTTGATCAACACTTAATTTTTCGTTGATAAATTTAGCAAATTTCTGTCTATCCAACTGGCCAGCGTTATTTTTAAAGGCCTCTGAACCAAAAATTAAATTGGCTTTAACAATTCTCTCCACTGTCTTTTCTTTTTCCGCTGAATCAGCTGCATCAATGGTAATACGCATACTCTTTCGAGCATCTTCATTGGTAATATAATTGCCCATGACATTGCTATTAGCCATAGCGCTTAGATTCCTGCCGGAAGATATCTGGGCATTCTTCAAAGTAGTAATATAATCACGATCAGCCGATTTAAGACCAGCCATCTGCATTAACTGAGATTCATTCATCTCAGCACCTAAATACTTTAAAGCCAAAGCATCCGGCTTCATCTTTTTAACTTCATTCATATCTGTATGCTTAATTCTTTCTTTAGAAAAGGTTTGCCTCATTTGATGTGTTTCTGCAGCATCTTGACCTTGAATACCTTGATAAACTTCTTCCGCATATTTGGCGTCTCCATAAACCAAAGCACTATTGCGTTTATAAGTCATGCTATTTTTATCTAAACTGCCGTCAGGGTTAAACATGTTATCCGTTGTTTGAATACTTCTGATAATTTCCAAAAATGCATCTCTTTCTTCTTTTGATTTAGAAGCATAAATATCTTCTATGACTTTACGCGGCGACTGCTCCATCAGTAGTTTAACTACTTCTTTAGCTTTGTCATCCACAGTGACCTGGCCGTTTGGATCAGTTTTAACAGCAATATCCATCTTCAAAGCCATGGCCGCTTCCTTAACGTTGGTCTTGTTAATTTCCTCTTGAATAGTTTGCGGATCAGCCAAAACAGAATATTTGCGTTTCATGGTCTTGATTAAATCTTTTTCTTTAGCACCACCTTCTTTTTCTAAAAAGGCCGCATCATCCTGTAATTCTTTAACGTTATCTTTGTTATAGCGGCCTGTCTCCATCTTATGTCGCACCAAATTTCTTCCTTCAGCGCTGGTTCTAAATGAAGCAAAAATCTTTCTTGAACCCAAGGTATAATATTTTTCTTTTTCCTCTTGGGTCATGCCAGCTGTTTCGGTAGCTGCTCCCTCGGTACGTTTATCTTTATAAATGGAAGCTCTGGCTTGAGCTCGCATTCCAGCTTTCTCTAATTTATTAGAAACAACAGGAATTTTTATTTCCTTACCTCTAAGCTTCACTGTTCGGGTTGCATCGGCTAATCGAACCAAACCTGCCCCCGCTTTACCTTGCAAAGCTGTTAATCCCCCTTTAATACCGCCAGCGCCACCTTTAGACTCCTTGCCCTGCCAAACTCTCTGACCTAATTTACTACGGACCTTATTTAGTCCTTTACCAAACCCTCCCTTGGCTAAGCCAGCTAACCCTGCTCCTGTTCCACCGGTTTGGGCGGTCATCTGCAGACCTCCAACTAACAGAGCAATAGCAATAATAAAATTAAGTACATTGACTGGAGAGGTAGCTTCACTAACGCCACTGCCTCCACTCTGCTCCAATCCTTTAAAACTTTCATAAATATCACCTCGCCCTGTTATCGTAAAAGCCAGCCACAAGAAAAAAACTAAAGTCGGACCTGATATCAAATTTTTAGATAAATCCTCAACCCATTTGGAAAAATATTGTTCAGTTTTAGGAAAGATTCTAAACAAAAAAGCAATTGGCGATAAAATCACCAAAATCCACAACTTCACTATCCTCATGCCCAACATCAAAATAAAAACCATGACTACTACCACCGCAATCAGTAACATAATCACCCCTAAAATCAAAGAGCCCAAAAAATCAACATAACTGACTGCGCCCACATCGCCCTTGAGTGACAGAACGTGGCTTAATCCTAAAGAAACAATAATATTACCGCTAGCCACGTTCTGGATAGCGGAAACAAAAGTCAGCATTACCACTTGAGAAAAATCAATAGCCAAACCGACCAAAGTCATGCTGAAATTAATTAAAATAGCTGTAATCAATAAACGAGATAAAAGCTGTTTATAGCCGTACCCTTGAATGCGTAAAATAGTGGCAAAAGCAATGACTAGTAAAACTACAATAAAAAACATATTGGATAAATCACGCAAGACTGTCCAACCCTGTACTACTCCGGCCTGCCGAGTAAAATTATTATAACTAGCAATAGGGATCAAAACCAATAACTCTAATTCCAATAACAAAGCTAAAGGACCAACAAAAATATAAAAAAGAATTGTCCCTAAAATTCCCGTCAATATATCAGTATCCCAAGCTAAAGCCATTTGGGGAATGAAAGCCAAAACAGCCAGACCGGCCAAAGCCAACCAAATAGTATAAGGCGACTTGTAGAATTTTAATTTCATAATTTTATTCTTCATAAATTATCACCCAATCATTATAAACTTCGTCCGTTGCCAAGCCCCAGTGATCAGTGGCCCCCACCGAAACCTGATAACAGGAAGCGTGAGCAATATGAGGACTGCCTCCGCCCCCGTTGCAAGGATGGCCTGGATCATATTGATAGTCATGATAGAAAATCTTATATCCCTCCTGGCAAGCCCGGTCAATACCGCCAAAACCCTGCAATCCAGCTCCGGGATAAGGCATATGAGCATCTGGATCACAATTAGGTAGTCGGTTTTTGTATTTACCTGGATTAGAAATATTAATATCATCTCCCCAATTCACTCGTATATCCATCACTGGCATATGATCAGGATGGGCAAAATAGAAAAACTTAACAGCTGTAAATAATGACTGATGCCCAATAATATCGCCTTCCGTCTGATTGTTAATCGTAAAGCCAACTTCTCCGCCATTACAAACATCATCTTCACAGACTCTTAGAATCCGCGGATCATGGTCGTTGCCGGCCTCTGTGTTGCTGTTGGGATGGACGCTATAAATCAAATCCACGTCACCCTGCACATAATTAGGACCGAAAATATTCCAGTTTAAATTATAAGCCCGAGCAAACAAATAAGCAATTTGATCTCTAGATTCAGCCGCCCAATCATCGCCAAAGAAAGTAGCCGCCGACAATCCTTCAAAATAACTACCTGCTAAAGGCACTCGGCTGGTCACGACTAAATCCCCCGGAATGCCCATGGCGGAACCGAAGTGAGTAAAGTCATCAATATTTTCACCATTGATATTACTGTATTGAACATTTGAATTCTGAATATAATTCGGCACACTATAATAATAAGAAACCCAATTATTAATTCGTCCTGGATTAGTGGTCTCATTGCGCCACCAAATATCTGTCTTGACCCAAGAGTTATCGCCTTCGCTATCAAGTTGAGTCAGAGTATCACACTGCTGATAACAAGCATTGGCGCCAAAGCCCTCGCATAACGTTCCTTCTGTTTCTACATTATAAGAATCACAAACAAAATCCCAATTAAAAGGAGGGGTATAAACTAAATGACACTCTTCTACTCCTTGGGAGATGTGACAGTTGATAGGTTGATCTGATTCTAAACAACCATTAGGGTTTGGACCGGGATCATAAATCTCGTCGAGTAATTCGGTATATATGCCATTTTTAGACTGATAACCAGAAGGTGGTGGTGGACCTTGTAATTCAAATATTCTGTCAAGACAAGAATAAATATTTTGAGCAACATTTCCATCAAATTGGATAGATCCATATTCTTCACATAATACAGAGGAAATATTATTGCCATTTTGGTCGGTTCTTAATTGAGGTACTATGCTAAGATGCTCTATACAATAAATAAAACGACAATTGTTATTAACACCACCCGGATCATTGCCACAATTGTTTTCACTGGTCATATCAGCGACTCTGCCAAGCCAAGGCCAAGAATTGCCATCAAAATCCGTGTCAAAATTTAATATTCTATCATACCAACTGCCAGCGGTCTGCAAACAAGCCCTACCTTTGTTCGGCTCCATACAATTGAAAGATGAGCAAAGCGGCTCGGCATTTGGATTTTCTGCCTTAATATAATAATTATATTCTAAAGGATTACATCCTTTCCAAATATAGCGACGACGAGGGCCACCGATGCCACAATGCTTGCCTTGATGAACTCCTTTAAATTGCGCTTCGTGATAACCAGGTAAACAATTACCGACGCCGCTGCAATTTTCACCTTTGCAAGTATACTGATTATTATAATGTCGTAATGGCATTGAGCGCTCTGGAGTTAAAATACCGGTTGGCACACCATGATCCGCTTGAGTAGAGCCGTCCGGACTAACCTGTTGATCATAATAATAATATTCAATTAAATCAACGTTATTATAAAATATGCTCTCTAAATCTTCTATGCTAATAGTATCAACTTGGTCATTATTAAAATCAGAAGCAATAAAGAAAGAGTCAAAACCATTCGCAAAACCATCCGATAGAGGGGCTCTCTGACAATCGGTACCTCTTGGTGTTTCATTGGTCACTCCCCTGCGCTCCACCCATTCCACGCCAAAGCTACCATTGCCGTCTGGATCATAATCAGCCGGATGCTGAGCAAAACTTGAGTCTGACAAATAACTATTGATAATAAAATCTGACCATCCTTCTAAGGCATCTAAACGAATATTGCTATCCCGTGGTACTCTGGCTAAAACTACACAACCATTAACCCCGCCTCCTAAATTAATAGCACTAACACAATAAACTCTATCTTCCGGCAGCTGATACGGCTCGGCCACGGCACAGAAGAGGGCATCGCTGCCGTCTGGATTATAATAACCGGCTTCCCGATAATTATCATACATACTGTCCGTGCCACTAATAGAATTGGCCGGATACCATTGATTGCAATAGAATGATTGTTTGTTGTCCATCGCTAGCGGCTCGGTAGCATCATACTCTAAACAAACACCTGGCCAGTTTTGGAAAGTTTCTTCTTTAGTCTTTTGCAAACAAATACCAGCGCCATCTTCGCCACAATCAGCATTGGTCTTACATTCGCTGCCCTCATACTCATAGTCACCAGAAGTACAAAGTCCAGTTAGGGCAGAAGTATACTCCTCCGTATGATAACGGACGTCATTACCACGGCCATAGGTAATTCTCTTATAACTAATCTCACAACTGTTATTGCCCTCCTGACAGACATTAGCGCCACTATAAGCTTGCAGTTTATCCGTCCCGCCGGGAGCTACTGCTGATGGGAACGGTGCTTCTGGCATAGCAAAACCACGCGTCTCTAAATCAAAATCATCAGCCGGACTATCAACTTGAGGACTTAAAAAACATAAATTGTCTTTACATTCGCCGTTGAAAGGATCTCCTCCAATCTGGGTTGAACAAGGATCGCCATCATTGTCTAAACAACTACTAAAATACTCATTGCCATTATTATCAAGTAGGCAAGGCACCGCCCGACAGGCGTTGAAAACCAAACGCGGTATTTGGTCATCTTCCGTACCAAAATTATAAATCACCAGATCTTCAGTTGGTAATAAATCTGGAATAGAATAACCGGTATATTCATTATCTGACCATTTTAGATGCTCATTATGTCCCGTGGCTCTTGATTGATAAACATCTTTAGTTAAAGCCACAATATCATCACTAGAAATATCCCATTTCTGACAGTTAGTAATATTATTGGTGCTACTATATTCTAAACAGCTGCCTAAAGAATCACAAATTGTTTTATATTCATTTTGGTTGCTGTCCCAAACAGCACTGGAAGATCGACAAGCCAGCCATTCTGCACACTGCCTGTCTTTTTTCACTTTGATTAATTTATTGGAATCAGCATGACAATTTGGATCAAATTCCGGATCACAAGATATCGGACTAACCGGTCTATTAGCAGCTACGGCTGCATTATAAGTCTGGCCACTATCATATGGAGTAACCACTTCGCTATGTTCTGCATTCCAATTATTTGTCTCATAGAATAAGGCGCAACCGCTATTAGGATCTACTTGTCCTAAACAGCTTTTTTCGTCAATTTTATCATTATTATAATAATAATAAGTGTGACAATAATCTTCGCTATTCGGATCATTAATACTTGGATCACATCCCTCCGGATCAGTCGGATCTCTGAAACCGGTGCATAAATTTTTGTTATTAGGACACATCGCGGCCCAGCCGTCAGCTAACTCCAAATCACCCGGAGTAAAACTACCCTTAGTATCACTACAACCCATTGGCTCGTCACTGTCTAGAGTATTCGTTTTCCACCAACCGCTCCATAAGACATCATTTATTTTAATATTTTCTTGATAAGTACAAGTTTGTGTTTCCGGATCTTTAAAATAATAAAGACCTTTATCAGAATCGTAATCCTCACAATTCAAACCGTCATAATAACACAAAGCCAGACCATATTTATCTGGATTATTAATCTTATAAACCGTATTAAAAGCATCCTCTATCTCCCGATCAGGCAATCCCAAAGCCAAACAACCCTTAAAGTCTTTCAAACAATACTTGGAAGAATCTGGCACTAGATAATCCAGCTTGTCGGCTAAAACCGTGATTTCTGAATTATCCCCGAGATGAAATGTTTCTTCAAAAGGATAAGTGGAATTATGAGTGTCAATTACCGGCGTGCAACCAATAACCTCCTCCCGACATAACCTATTGAATGATTTTAAATTAAATTGAATTCGATTAGTATCAATGTAGGATTGACAACCTAGATAATAACCAGCATAGGGATCATCGCAGGAAACTGGCGTCTGCCAAGAATTCTTAATGACCGTAATGCTGTCCACTACTTTTCTGAAAATAATATTATCTAAAAATACTTCATCAGTTAAACCTTGAATTTGGAAGCTGATGCCAAATCCATCCAAACCAGCTATATCTGCCTCGCTGACAAATCTGGAGGCGGTATAATAATGCCAACCTCCTCCTGCAATATTATTAAAACCGGTTTCATTAACATCATTTAATGGTATTGGTCTAAAAAATCCTTCCCAAGTGCCATAAATAAAAGCTTGAATCGTATCTAAATGACTGTCATTTTTCATCCACCATGAAATTGTATATTCTTTATTGCCTTCTATTTCATTGTCTAGCTCCGGACGGATAATTATCCTATCATTTGTCTGATAGGTGGTAAATTTAAGGGAATGCCCGTCATTATTCAAAGATTCGTTAGATAAATCTAAAGGCATTGGATGACCAGGATCAGCTCTCCAAGGTCGATAATTTCCTTCTTCAAAATCATCTTGAGAAATTATCTTGACATTATTAGCCGCATTTCCGTAATAAGCGCGACACTGATCATTGCTGGCTGAACAACTGGTGCTCATACTAGCTAAAGCTTTATAAATCTGCCCGGTAGCAGTCCGACGATAATCGCTGCAATTATCATCAGCAAAAATCACCCGATCCTGCAAACGGCGAAAAGTGTTGCCACTAGTGTCAAAAAATTCACGGCAGTTAGGATTAGTGTCTGGATCATTACAAACAGCTGGATCATAACCAGAATCACCATCAATACAGGTATAACCGTCAGGATATCCGTTATAATTAATTAAACTTAAATTAGTACAAGGACCATTATCTAAATTGCTAGCCAAAATTTGCCAAGTTCTGATTTGATAACCAGTTGTATCTGATCCTTCCCAAGTGTAATAAACATCCCCCATTTCTTCCAAGACGCATTGGCGCAAATAACTGTAATATTCTTTCCCTTCCCCACCTTGATTAACTTCATCTAAATTGGTAAATTCTTCGCAACCGACTTGTTGAGCCGGACATTCTCTAGCGGTATCAGGGATAAAATTATAATACTCTACATCACTATTGCCTTCGGCTATATCAAAATTATTAACCTGCTCTGTAAAAGTGGCGTAGCCGACGCACTCGGCTGGACATAAATCATCCTGACCAATCACTGCCGGTATCATTGGATCGCCATTAGCTGGAGTATAGCCCTGACAGCCTACCTCTTCGGCCGTACACATCGTTCGACTACTCTTAATATAAATCTCTCCTCCTTGGCCATAGGCACTGTAAGAAGTGGCTGAATTAGGGTTACTCACTACCTCTAACTTAACCTTATCAAACCAGATACCATCAACATCTGATGAAGAAAGATTAATCCGAGCAGAAACCACATATTCATTAGTGGTGAATGAACATTGCTCTCTGTCAAAATTATCATATGGGTCAAAACCTAAAATAGCATCATTATTAGTAATGATACAATCACCCTCTGTGGCATGAGCTCGACTGGTATTGGTACAATTATTGGTCCTATCGCAAGTTTTAATAGTGACAAAAGCCCTATCTCTGTCACCAGGCGGCAAATTAGGCGTATATTGGGAAGCAGAAGCAGATAAAATATAAGTTGTATTAGGTAATAAAATTATTTCTTGTTCAGCTGCCAGATTATTATCATTGGCTATTTTCTCACCGTCATATTCTATGCCAGCGCTAGACCAGCCGTCCGGAATATTATCCTCATTATGATCTAAATCAAAATCACTATTAGGAATACTATTGACCCCCAAGTCCGGCGACAAAGCAATAAATTCTGAACAACCCTCGTGCTCTCCTGAACAGTTAGGCGACTGTTTATTTAAAAATAAATCATTATCATCAAGAGTCACGTCCTCTAAAACCCAATTACCGTCATTATCACGCTCCTGCGAATAACGCTTGCATCCTACTTCATCAGAAGTGCAAAAATCCAAGGTGCTTTCAATATATGAACTATTACCAACCTCATCATTGCTAAAGGTCAGACAACCTGAATAAAGTTCGCCATCTTCACAAATCTCTCCCTGAAAGCGCCAGATATTCTCCGAACGAGTACAATAACCAAATTGTCCATCTAAACAATTGCCTTGATCGTCCTCACGCAAACAGACTTTTGGATCCGCACAATATTGTTGGCGATTACTACTAGCTGAAGATTCTAGGGTTGGAGAATAGACAAAAGCATCACAACTGGCTGGTGGAATTTTCAAAACCCAATCTTCATCTATCAAATGATAAAATGGATTATGAGGACTACCATTAAAAATACAGTCCGACCCCGGCGCATCCTCAAAACAATCAATGGCTTGCTGTAAAGTTACTGGAGAACTGATAAAGCTTTCTAAAGCAGCCAATTCCCAACCAAGTGGAATAATATTCGCCTTTCTTAATTTAACTAAATTACTATAACAAAGAGCATCAATATAACAGTCATCATTTCCGTCACGTACCAAGTCATCTGGGCTGACTAGTAGTATATTACCGTTGATAACTCCCTCGTCAATTGCCTCTTTAACTGTTTTTTTACTAATAATAGCTTGACCAAGTTCGGGACTTAAAACACAATTATCAGGATGGCGAAAATCCTTAATGTCCGGACAAACTATAAATTCCTCTAAAAAATTATACTCATCCAACTTAGTAATTTCTATTTGTTTGAAATCTTTAAATATATCTTGCCCTCTCGGCTGTCTAATATCGCCGCCACCTCTTAATTGATCCAGTAAATTTTCCCTGACCTTAGCTAAACCGCCATCATCATCACCAAATAAAGACCACATGCCTTTTTTAATCCAAGTCTTCATTAATTTGGCGGCAAAGTTGTTATAAAATAATTTAGCGGAATTTTTAATAATTGTGCCTAAACTTTGAGTGGCCGCTTCTTTTTGAGCGGCTATCTGATTTTGACTAATAGCCACCGCTGCATCCCATTCAACAAAACTCATTTTCATTATTGTGGCGCAATTAGTTTTGACTTCGCCAGTAACTGTCGTCCCCTTATCTAAAAAACCTTGGCATTCGGCTAAAGATATTTGTTTAGCTTCTTTTTCTTCGGCCTTCTTTTTTGATGCTTCCTCCTGTAATTTTTGGAAAGCGCCAAAGTCACTGTTTGCTAAAGTAAAACTCTGAAAAAAAGCGCGTGTACTAGTGGCTCCACTGCGAGGATCAAGTTGTAGCTTGACTAAATCGTTAGCCAAATTTTCATCAAAATCCTGCCAATTTTTCTGAACTTCACGCCAATCGCATTTCGGTTTTGGCGGAGCTTCAGCATCAATTAAGGATAGAGTTAAAGTTAATTTGACTCCCAATGAAGGATCACAGAGATTAATGCCTAAATCGGCAAATTTCTTGTCGGTCAACTCACCTAAAAACTCTCCTAGAGCCGCTTCTTGGGCCTTAGCCAAATATTGTCTAACTGTTTTGGTGCGAAATAATGGTTTACCTCCGGTGCCACCAGTTGCTAATTCTGTGGAAATATCATAGGCCAAAGTATTCATAAACATAGAAACAGTATTATTGACAATTTCAGCGCCAATAATCCCCTGCACTTTGGAATAAACTTTTTCTATCTTATCCCAAACCCATTTGGCTGTATTAACCGCGACCACATCAGGAGCAAAAGCATAAACCGGTTTTAATGGAGCAATAACCATTCCCATTATAAAAAGAGATAATAATACTCCTAATAATATTTTTTTATAATCCTTCATCCTGTTAGCAATTAACTTAATTTTTACTTTTGTCCTGCTAGAAATCAAGTGTTTGAATTTCTAATAGACTTTATATATTTTATTTACCTATCAAATTTCCTCTAATAGCAATTAATTCCTCATCACTTAAAGCGTTAACCTCTTCTGCATTAACATCGGGCTGATTAAGTAAAAATAGCCGCACTTCTTCCGGAGTGGCTTCACTGTCTAGTTCTTCAGATGGAATAATCTGACTCTCTTCAATAGCGCTAAAAATTACTAAAAGATCATCATCGCTCAAAGCATCTAGCTCCTCTTGTGGCAAGCCATTGGCTAATAAAAATTTTCTAAACTCTGCTAAAGCGGCTCCCTGCACCGTCAAATCTGGATTTAAAGCAATCTCTTGCACAATATCCGCCAATTTGGTGTTAGGTGTTATTAGACGCAATAGATTACAAGCTTCACCAGTCGGGCAAAGAGGATCATTGCCGCTAGTCGCTTCCTCAAAATCAGAATAACCATCGCTATCAGTGTCCTCTAAAAATATACTGGTATAAAATTGATAAATCTCTTGGTAGTCATTAAGGCCATCCTGATCAGTGTCTTTTTCTTTTAATGCCAACAAAGCTTCTGTTTCGTCAACTGGATTCAATTGCTCTTGAATCCATTCCGGCACATTATAAGTTAGGGGATTGGTTAAATTTTTATATAAAAAATTAGCGGCAAAATAAATAATAACAGCGCTCAAGATTATAAAAGGCCAGATAATTTTATGATTGGCTGTTGCTCTTTGCTCTCCTCTTTGATCAGCTGATAACTGCTTGGCCGTTAAGTCCAGGTCGCTATCAATTTTGTATAGCTTTTTAGCCATTAAAATGAATGTTAATTTGACTTTATTATAACATATTTTTCTGAAAGAACCAAAAAAATTAATGTCTCTCTAGATAATAAATCAACTGCAGCCAGTTACTAACTGTCAAATCTTCTGCCCTAATATTTTTATCTAGATTAATCTTCGCAAAGGCCAAATTTAATTTTTCTTTAGTCAAATCCTGATCCGTCAAGAGATTATTAAATAATTTTTTTCTTTTACTCGCAAAACCACGATGAACTAACTGCCAAAATTTCCTCTCCTCAATAGAATAATTCCAAGAATGAATATCATAAATATAAATGATAGCTGAATCAACTTTGGGCGACGGATAAAAATTATCTTTAGCTATTATTCTGACTAATTTACTTTGGGCATAAAGAGCTACCGATAGCGATAACAAGCTATGTTTTTTATTTTTCACTGTTATACGTTCAGCTACCTCTTTCTGAACCATCAAAGTCATACTTTGCGGTTTGTGGCGAGTTAGAATAAACTGACGAATAAATTTAGCCGTCAAATAATAAGGAATATTAGCCACGATTTTATAAACGCTGGCTTTCTCTTTTATTAAAATATCTTTTAACTGCTGATCCGATAAAGATAAAATATTTTGCCAAACAATTCTAAGATTATGATTAACCTGGGTTAAGTTTTGTAATAATGGTCTAAAATTTTTTTCCACCTCAAAAGCCACAACTTTTTGAGAACGCTTAATTAACTCTGTAGTTAAGGCGCCTAAACCGGCGCCTACTTCCAAAATTAAATCTTCTTTTTTAATATTAGCTGTTTTAATCATCTCCTGGAGCGGATCATCTGATATTAAAAAATTCTGTCCTCTTATTTTATTCGGTGAAAAATGATATTTTTTTAGCAAAAATTTTACTTCTGATAGATTCATAGTTTACCAACCTTCGAGGTCGATGATAAATTATAAAAGCAAATATAATAAAGACATGCCCCCCGCCAAAACAAAAATAAGTTTGAAAGCCATAATTTCATCAACTACTAAGGAGCTTATTAGAAATATCAACAACATCGCCAAAATTTTTCCGATCACCAAACTCATTTCAAAAAAAACTACCCGACTCATAACATATTTATGGTTACCGGTGTTAGTAATTTCTTTGGCTTTCTCATAAGTAATCGCCATTAAAGGAATGGCCACTGTGTTACGACTTAATCTGGATAAAGTATCAACAAAAAATACTCCCACTCGATTGGCAATAAAAATCCTGATAAACCAACCCAAAGAATAGAAAGCGCTGCCCAGACGCAAAATTTTTCTTTTATCACTAGTGTCTGACAAATGGCCAATATAAAAAGTCAACATAGTGGTAATCAAAGTGGCTAAGGCAATTATCATACCCAGATCAAAAACGCTGGTAATAATAAGAGAAATAAATATCGGCCAGACCATGACCACAATAAATTCCTCACCAAAGCCAAGATAAGCCAAAAATTCCTTGCGATTCTTTTTGCTAAACAAATTACGGTAGGTTTCTTTATATGGGAAATCAGTTGGTTTAAATTTTTCTGTGGTAACTAAAGTGGGAATATTAGAAGCTAAAAAAATAATGGAAGTCAAAATAAACAAGGTATTATAACCCCACTCAAAAATTATAAAGCCAGCTAAAGCCGGCCCAATAATATAAACCAAGGAAGAAGTGATAGTCACCGCTGTCACTTCCCTACCCTCTTCTGTGTCCTTACAAAAATGAGCAAAATCAGCATGGTAAGCTGGCCAATAAAACATTTTATGCACCGCCAAGATAATAGGACTAATATAGAACAAAAGTGGATAATAAAAAATTAAAAATAAACTCAAATAAAATATAATAAAAAAGAAAGTGCCAACAAACATACCTTTTTCATAACCCTTTTTTCTGGCAAATTTAGCTCCAAAAGGCATAATCAAAAAATACAAAACATAGGCCATCAAGTAAAAAAGCATGATCTTATGTAAGGAATGACCAGTTTGATAGAGATAAATCGGTTCAAAAATCATCACCATAGCCAAAGCAAAATTAACCATAGTAGTGGCGATGAACAGTTCTCGCACCTGACGCCTCATATTAAAAGGCAAAAAACTTTTAAAAAATTTTGAAACTAACATATTAATTTATATCTTTATCTCTCCTTGACGCATAATTTTCATCCCTGCTTCTGTAAAACTAATGACAGTGCTGGATTGACGAATAGGTAGAATACCAGCGTTGATAAATAAATCCGGCTGAATACTTGATTGATTAAAATGATTCTTAATCTGCTGAGGAGTATAACAATTATCCTGACCGGAAATATTAGCAGAAGTGGAAATTAGGGGGGCTGACAAAATTCTTACTAAATTCTGAACAAAAGGATGGCTGGAAATCCGCAATCCTAAAGTTTGAAAAGGATAATTAGATAATTTATTAGGACGCAAGGACAAAATCAAAGTAAGTGGTCCTGGCCAATAAATTACCGACAATCTTTTGGCCTCTGGTGTAAAATTAACCAAAGTGGAAGCTAATAAAACATCTGGGACAATAACCGGCAGAGGAATATTGCGCTTCTTTTGTTTGATAGTATAAATTTTATCAATGCTCTTATTATTGTAAAAATCACCACCCAAGCCATAAGATGTTTCCGTAGGATAAACTATTGTCCCGCCGGCCTGTAAAACACTTAGGGCTTGCTGCAAAACCTGCACATGGTTTGTCTTGGTTAACTTAATCTCTTTCATCCCGTTCAAAATTTAGTTAATTAAATTTATCTTTAGCTTGGTTACCGTCATTGCCTCTCGACTCCAAGCTTGAGACCGAGGAGCGAACGCGGGAGGACATGGCAATCTGAAATTTTAGTTTGCCACGGCGTCCGGCCAATGCCGGATCCCTCGTAAAGACAACCATTATATTTTTGTTGTTCCCATTAGATATGGTGAATTTCTAACGGGATTCATTAACGTAATAAATTAATAAACAATGAAGCAAAAGCGGCAATAATAAAACTTATCTGCAAGGGGAAAAACAATAAAAGAAGAGCAACCACCAGCAAACCCGCTATCTTCCCTCCATGAAGGGCCATTTCCCTAATCACAGTATATTCATCAACATAATGTCCACGATCAGCTGTTTTTTCATAAACAAGAGTATCTAAAGAAGTCCTTAACACTATTAATCCTAACATATGATAAATAGAAACAGCAAAAATCTCAAAAGCAGAAACCACAGTTGTCTTAATTAGCCAAGCGGTTGAATTCAAAACAGTGCCTATTCTGACTAATTTTTTCTTTCTAAACTTATCCAAAAGTTCTCCCATAATTAAACGTAAAATAATCCCAGCTAAAATAATTCCCCCTGTTATAAGACCAACTGCTCGATATTCTTCATCTAGAACCATAAAAATAAAAATCGGCCAAAAAATTCCATTAACCGCGCCAATGATACCGTCAGACATATAAGCTGTAACCATGCGCCGATTAAAAGGATGAAAAAAATATTTTAATGTTTCCTTATAACCCCAGCAAAATTCCTCTTTATTAGGTTTAAGGCGCACAAAAATAATTAAAGACATTGCTACTAAAACCATAGCTAGTAAAGCCAGAATAGCGAAACTCCATTTTTCTAGAATAAAACCAGCCACCACTGGCGCAATAATGCCTAATAATGACGCCAAGGAAAAAATCATACTCATTTGTTTGCCCCGATTCTTTTTATCCATTAACTCGGCGCTCTCCACATGAAATGGCAGCCAAAAAAAATCTTTGATTAAAAAAGAAGTGATTAGAGCAACTATAATATAAATCCAAGGATCAGAAGTGAACTTATAAAAAGCCCAAAAATAAACTATGCGCAAAACTACAGCAATAATTAAACTTCTTTTAATCCCCAAAGGGCCTAATGTTCTGGCGGTCAAGGGCAAAGTTAAAAAATAAAGTAAAGAACCGAGCGCAAAATAAAGAATCACCAAAAAAATATCCTGCAATTGCTGATAAAGAAAAATCGGCAAAAACAAATTTAAAATATTATTACCAAAATCAAGAAATAATTTGCCAGAATACAAATAGATTAAGTCGCGTGGAAAATCTATTTTTCTATAATCATTAACCCAGCTCATTTGTTTTTATTTTTGTTATTAGTTGATAACAATACTAATAATTTTATTTTTAATATAAATAAACTTTTTAATCTTTCTATTGCCTAGAATTTTCTTAATCTTAGGTCTGCTTAAAATTTCCTTCTGCAATTCCGGACTATCCTCTGTGTCTGCCCGCAATTCGACTTGATCTCTAACTTTACCGTTAATCTGGATCACTAAAATAATATTATCTTGAGAAATTAATTTCTGATCATATGCCGGCCAAGCTGCTTCAGTAATGCTTTTTTTATTCCCTAACTGGCTCCATAATTCTTCCGTAATATAAGGCGCAAAAGGAGATAAAATTTTCAAAAATTTTTCATAAATTATTTGCATTTTTTGACTATCTTCCACTCGCAGATTTCTTAATTGATTAATAAAAATCATCATCGCTGAAATAGCGGTATTAAATTTCATCTGACTAATATCTTCAGAAACTTTTTTAATAGTTTTATTTAATAAAAGATTTAATTTTTCTTCATTAGGGCCATCAACCTCCACTGATTGAGAACGTTCATTGGCAATAATCTCCCAGATTGTTTCCAAAAATCTTTTCATGCCTATTACACCTTTATCGCTCCAGACCACATCCTGATCAAAAGGTCCCATAAACATAATATAAAGACGAGTGGCGTCAGCGCCGTATTTGGCCACGTATTCATCGGGATTAACCACATTGCCTTTTGATTTGGACATCTTAACACCACCCTTACCTAAAATCATGCCTTGAGCAGTTCGTTTAACATAAGGTTCTGAGCCACAGGATTTAGGTATCGCGCCAATATCATATAAAAATTTAAAAATAAATCGGGAATACAATAAATGTAAAGTGGTGTGTTCCATGCCGCCATTATACCAATTAATAGGTAACCAATATTTTAATTTTTTTAGATCAGCTAACTGCTTCTTATTCTGAGGATCGCAATAGCGAATAAAATACCAATTTGAACCAGCCCAATTAGGCATCACATCTGTTTCTCGCTTGGCCGGACCATGACATTCCGGACAACTGGTCTTAATCCAGTCTTTGACTTTAGCTAAAGGCGAATCACCTTCTTTGGTGGGCATAAAATCTTTAATGTCAGGTAAAATAACTGGCAAATCTTTTTCCAGCACTGGCTGCCAACCACATTTTGCGCAATAAACCATGGGGATTGGCTCACCCCAATAGCGCTGGCGGGAAAAAATCCAATCTCGTAATTTATAATTAACTGTTCCCCTACCTAATTTATTTTTTCCCAACCATTTGATAATTTTTTTCTTAAACTCAGCTGTTTCCAAACCAGTAAATTCTCCGGAATTAATGGCCACACCCTCTCCAAAATAACAAACTTGTTCACCTTGTAATTTTCGCCATTCAATCTTCATATTCTCCAGGTTAAAAAAATTAAAAACCTGATCTTTATCAACCCAAACCGGCTTATGTTTCGCCAATTCTTCCTTGTCCGGTCCAATTTTTTGATCATTTTTCAATTGAAAAAGGACGGCTGTGCAAATAGCATAACGATTCTCGTCTTTATGGCGAAGATAACAACGATGATGAACAGCTGCTGGCAGTTGTTTGATGAATTTCAAATTCTGGTATCCGGTTTCTTCCTGAACTTCTCTAATCCCCGCTTCCTCCACAGTCTCCCCCTGATTAATTCCTCCGACCACAGCTGTATGCCAACCATATTTACCCCAATCTAAACAAAGATATTTATCTTCTGACCAATGTCTAACAAAGGCGTGCACTACTGTACGAGGTACCATTTTTTTATCTACTCTTACTTCGTCTGGTCCATAGAACATTGGGGTAATCACTTCTCTTATCTCCAGATCGTATTTCTTAGCAAATTCAAAATCCCGCTCATCATGAGCCGGCACCGCCATAATTGCTCCCGTTCCATAGTTTACTAAAACATAATCGGCTACAAAAATCGGAATTTCTTTGCCATTAACCGGATTAACGGCCCGAATACCCTTTAGCTCCACGCCAGTTTTTTCTTTGCTTAAATCAGTCCGCTCCAAATCAGTTTTTTTCTTGGCTGCCTTAATATATTTTTCCACTTCAGCTAAATTTTTAATTTTATTTTTCAACTTGGCAATAACTTGATGCTCTGGCGAAACCACCATAAAAGTCACCCCAAACAAAGTATCCGGCCGCGTAGTAAAGACAACTAGTTCTTCATCTACTTTCGACTTTTCACTTTTAACTTTAAACTTACATTCTACTCCTTCACTACGACCGATCCAATCAATTTGTTGTTTTTTAATTTGTTCCAGAAAATCCACTTTATCCAAATCATTGATCAGTCGATCAGCATAATTAGTAATTTTCAAAATCCACTGCTCTTTTTCTTTTTTAACCACTTCGCCGCCGCAGCGCTCACAAACTCCGTCCACTACTTCCTCATTAGCCAGGCCAATCTGGCAGGAAGTGCACCAATTAATATTTTCTTTGGCTTTGTAGGCCAGACCTTTTTTAAAAAGCTGAACAAAAATCCATTGAGTCCACCGATAATAATCCTGATCCGTAGTGGAAAAGGCCCGCGACCAGTCAAAACTAAACCCAATGCTTTTCATCTGCCTTTGAAAATTGGCGATATTTTTTTGAGTAATAATCTGGGGAGCGATTTTTTTCTTGACCGCATAATTCTCCGCCGGCAGACCAAAGGCATCAAACCCCATAGGATAAAGAACATTAAACCCTTTCATTCTTTGGTAACGACAAATAATATCCATAGCTGTATAAGAACGAAGGTGCCCGGTATGCAATCCATCACCAGAAGGATAGGGAAATTCCACCAAACCATAAAATTTATCCTGCTTGGACAATTCTTTAGCCACAAAAATCTGGTTTTTTTCCCAAAATTTTTGCCATTTTTCTTCAATTTTTTGGGGAAGATATTTTCTGCTTTCTACCATAGATTGTTTCAAAATTATAACCAAATTTTAGCATTCCTTAGCTATTTTAGCAACCTCATCTTGACTTTATTCAAGACTATGATAATCTGTTTTTTATTCATAGTAACTTTAAATCATTACCCTCATTCAAAGGAGATTTCAATGGCTACTTCACAAAACGTAGTTATCAAAATTTACCGGATTAATGACCCGAAAATTCATGAAAAAACTAACATTCAAAAATTGGTGTTCTCGGTTCATGAAAGAGAGAACGAAAGCATCATCCTACGTGATATAGACACTCTATATAACATGAATGACGCTGGTATAGAACAGCTGGCCGTAGTTGTCCACAATGTTACGATTAACGCCGAAAGTTTCCGAATCACTTTTCCGCCATATAATGATATTGTCGGAAACGGTGAAGACGCCATCAGAAGACAGGAAGCGTTTCCTACGGGGCAGGAAAAATTCTGGGAATTTTTTAGGCAGATTGATGCCTAAGCAAAGAATTAGACTCCATCGGTTTAAAACCGGCGGAGTCTTTATTTATATTCTTGACTGTTATTTTTTATTTTGTTATGTTAGTATTTATTGGCGAATAGCTAAAATATTAAATTAAATAATATTAGTCTATTAATCAAAAAAATCTTTGCTAAAACGGCCTTAAGATCTATTGAGGCCTTTGTTTGGTTGATGAAAAAATTGGGTAAAATAGCCGCTTTGATTGGCACTGGAATACTAGTAATAAGCAAATTTACTTTTTTACCTATTATTTTATTTATTTACCGCAACATACTGGGTCTGCGCAGAAAAATTAAAAACATTAATTTTAAAAAATTAAACTATTTAATTTTTATTAAAAAATATCTGCCTCGTATCGCGGTACTGATACTTTTAATCACTGCCACTACCAATAATATTTTCGCCTCGACTTATAATACTGATGAATATGCCAACCGCACGCTATTATCTACTCTCATTACCAGCGATGAAGAACAATGGAGCGAATTAATAGAAGAATATAGCCCAACTACTCCCCAATCACCAATCGCTAATTATGTCCAAGAAGAGGCACTGCAGGAAGTGGCCATCAACACTCCTTTTGCCGAAGATACTGAAGAATTAACGGAAATTTCACCAGATGCCACCAGTTTGGTTTTAATTAATCCGGAAGAAGACGCCTTAGCTGGAGAGAATATGGTTGCTCAACGACAAGAAAAGATAACTTACACTGTTCAATCTGGTGATGTCCTCGGCAAAATAGCTGAACAGTTTAATATCAGCGTTAACACTATTCTCTGGGAAAATAATTTAACTTGGAACAGTACTATTCGATCCGGACAACAACTTACTATCCTGCCTAGCTCCGGAGTAGACCATGAAGTAAAATCAGGTGACACTATTTCAGCCATCGCTAAAAAATATCAGACTGATGCTGATAAAATTATTGAAGCCAATAAACTGGCTGACGCTTCTGATATCCAAATAGGTGATCTTTTATTTGTGCCAGACGGCATCCAACCGACTCGCGTTGTCTCATCCTACCAGCCGCAAACTCCCCAATATGTACCGCCGGCCAGCAATATTGATACCGGCAGTAAACTACTCTGGCCGGTCCTAAGCCACCGTATTACTCAATATTACAGTTGGAGTCACCACGGTTTGGATATCGGCGATAAAACCGGTAACCCTATTTATGCTGCCGAAGCTGGTCGAGTGGAAAGAGCCGGCTGGTCAAATGGTTATGGATACAATGTAGTCATCAACCATGGTAATGGAATTAAGACTATCTATGGACACTCTAGCAAATTATTGGTTCAAACCGGTGATGTAGTGGCTCGCGGAGAAACCATTGCTTTGGTCGGCTCTACTGGCTGGTCAACCGGCCCTCATTTACATTTTGAAGTTAGAGTTAATGATGTTACACAAAATCCATTGAATTATATTAGATAAAAAATTATAGCAAATAAAAAATCGTCCACCGGGCGGTTTTTTATTTTGTTTAAAAATTTAACCCCTATATATTAAATATCCTACATAAACCACATAAATGCCAAGTAGTATAATTCCTTGCCATCTTTGCAAAACATTTTTCCGACCGACAAACATAAATATAAATAATAAAACCGTAACAATGGCCATAAAATAAATATCAAAATTCAACATTGGCGAAAAAACCAAGGGCTTGATTACTGCGCTTAAACCCAAAATCCAAAAAATATTAAAAATATTAGATCCGATAATATTGCCAATAGCAATATCGGCTTTGTGCTTCCAAGCCGCTACTGCTGAAGTAGCTAATTCTGGTAAAGAAGTACCAACAGCTACCACCGTCAAACCAATCAATGATTCGGACATGCCAAATTTCTGGACAATCACAATCGCTCCATCAACAATCCATTGTCCACCTAAAGCTAAACCAATCATGCCGCCAACTATCATCGCTGCCGAAACCCAACCACTATGCTTCTGTACCCTATCGCTTTCACCTTCTACCTTAGAAATACCAAAAGTATAATAAAGAAAAATCACAAAAAATAACAACATAATTCCACCATCAATTCTAGTTAATGAACTAAAACTTGAATTATCAATCAGCTTATCATTAACTAAAAGCCACAAAACCATCACCGACAAAAGATTCAAGGGAATTTCTTTTAAAACCGTGCCTTCTTTGACACTTAAAGGATAAATAATAGCGGCGATCCCTAAAATCAACAAAATATTGGAAATATTTGAACCAATAATATTACCAATGGCCAGATCACTACTGCCGTTAAAAGAAGCAAATAAGTTAACAATCAATTCTGGCGCTGAAGTGCCAAAAGCCACAATAGTTAAGCCAATCACTAAATCCGAAACATTTCTTTTTTTAGCAATTGAAGAAGCGCCAGTTACCAGCCAACTAGCTCCTTTAATTAAAAAATAAAATCCGACAACAAAAAGAGTGTAAGTAAGCATAAAATTTTTATTTTAAGATGTTTTTATTATAACATAAAAATCGCCCTAAGCGAATTTCAGAGCGGTTAATAAATAATTTTACGTTTTTTCTGTCTTTACCTGCTTCATTACTTCTTTTTCAAATAAAATTGCGCCCAAAACAGTTACTAAAATCACCGCCAGCAAAGAAGCTGAAGCCATAGTTTCATTCAAAGCATGATAAGACAAAGCTACAGCCACAAAAACCAAACCAACTTCACCGCGAATAGTCATGGCTAAGCCAACCAGTTTGCCGTCTTTTTTATTTTTAAATAAATATTTCACTAAATACTTGCCAACAAAACCAATAACTGTAAATAACAAAGCCCAAAGCCAGACTTTAATGTCAACTAAAGCAGCCCGAGGCAACATGGTGCCAATGCTGACTAAAAAACCGCCGACAAAAATATGCATATACCCCTCAATTTTTGCCCAAGCATCATGTTTGATTTTATTATCAACTTTAGATAAAACCACGCCAATGCCAAAAGCGCCTAAAACCGGCTCTAAGCCAATAATGGCGGCAATAGATGGTGGGTACCCATTTCTTTAGACAATCTGTCTATACTCTAATTGGCACATAATTAGTTAATAATCTTTGCTTCCTAGCATATATAGCTGGAGGCATTTTTAGTTTACTATGTATTCTAAGGTTATT
>Ga0210050_1000658_pt1 | contig 42557 bp, 37 predicted proteins | sample CryGey132114_all_FD_185463 | JGI IMG/M metagenome (GOLD analysis project Ga0210050, IMG submission 185463) | Groundwater microbial communities from aquifer - Crystal Geyser CG22_combo_CG10-13_8/21/14_all (SPAdes) (version 2) | ecosystem: Environmental > Aquatic > Deep subsurface > Groundwater ... | reverse complement strand
CCACCGATTCACTACGTCTCGATCATCCGCGCCGCGCCCTATGGCTTGGGCGATGCCGTGGTGCCCGGCGCCAGCCAGGATTTGAACAACATCCCCGTCTTGCGCGGCAAGGCGTTAAGTATCGTCGTGCCGGCCGACCACGCCCTGACCCCGGCCGATGGCGCCATGCTGGCGCGGCTGTTGGCCTCGTAAACTACTACTTCCGGGCTAACAGCCTCAAGGCCTGACGGATGCTTTCTTCCAGGCTTAACCCCTCGGTCCCTTGCTTCAACGCCGGCAACGCCTCCTTGTCGCTGTAACCCAGCGCCATCAGGGCGTTGAGTGCGTCGTGGGCGACGTTGGCCGGGCTGCCGGCGGCCGTCGGCAGGGCATCGGCCAGCTTACCCTTTAGTTCCAGCAACAGGCGCTCGGCGGTCTTTTTGCCGACCCCCGGTATCTTCACCAGGCGACCAGTTTCCTGCATGGCCACGGCCTGAGCCAGTTCGTCCACGTTCATCCCGGACAGGACCGACAAGGCCAGCTTCGGTCCGACCCCGGAGATTCTGATCAAGGTGCGAAAGCTCTCGCGCTCCTTGACGGTGAGGAAGCCGTACAACTGCTGGGCATCCTCACGCACGCTGAAATGGGTGAACAGCGTGACCAGATCGCCCTGGGCCGGGAGGTTGTAGAAGGTGCTCATCGGCACATCGACCTCGTAGCCGACGCCATGGACATCGACCACAATTTGCGGCGGGTGTTTTTCCAGCAGGGTTCCGGTCAGACGTCCGATCATTTGAATTTATCCAAAACAAGGCTGGCCGCCAGCAACACAGCCAGCAGGTGGGCGGCGCCGATGGTGGCGCGAATGGCTGGCGCCAGCCGGGCCGGCTGGGCGGCGAACCGGCGCAGGTCCTTGGCCGCCATGAAGGCCGGCAGCCCCGCCAAGAGGGCGATCACGCTCCAGACCGGCAAGCGGCCGGCGGCGATCAAACCGATCAGCCAGCCCAGCGCCAACAGAAGGATCAGACCATAACCGTGCGCAGCTTGGTCGGGCGTCAGCCGGGCCACCCAATGGCGCTTGCCCACGGCCAGATCGGCGCTCCGATCCGGGAACTGGTTGATATACAGGATGTTGGTCACCAGCAGCGCGTAAGGCAGGCCGATGAGCCAGGGCGTGGCCGCAAAGGTGCCACGCTGGACGAAATCAGCACCAACAACGATGAGCAGGAAACCGGTGGCGACGCACAGCTCACCCAGGCCCCGGCTATTGAGTTGCAAGGGCGGCGCCGAATAGGCCCAACCGATGAACAGGCCGGCCAGGCCAATCCAGAGCAGGCCGGGCGCCGTATGGCCCAACAGCCACTGGCCGCCCAGCATCACCGCCAGAAAAAGCGCCATGCCCAACAGCAAGGTCTGGCGGGCGGTCAACACGCCATTCTGGATAAAGCGGGAACCGCCGGTGAATGGGAACAGGCGGTCGGTGTTGGCGGCATCCGCGCCGTTGAGGTCGTCGTAATAATCGTTCAGGACATTGACCCCGGCGTGGGCCAGCAAGGCCAGCAACACGGTGACCAGCGCAGTAAGCGCAGCGAACGCACTGCCGGAATGCCAGGCGATGGCCAAGCCGAGCAACACGCCGACCAGGGTAATGGTCAGAAAGGCCGGCCGGGTGGCCAGAAAGTAACGCAGCCAAGGATTGCCCAGCCGCGCCAGGCTGGGTTCGACGGCCAGCGAGGCGTTCTTGTTCACGACAGCCGCCCCGCCCGCACCCGCCGCCCGGCAGTGACCAGCGCGCCCAGCCCCATACCGCCGTGGGCATGGCAGATCGCGCAGGCCAGGGCATCGGCGGCGTCGGCGCTGGGCGCGCCAGGCAGACTCAGCAACCGAGTCACCATATGGATCACCTGTTGCTTGTCGGCATGGCCGTTGCCGACCACCGCCTGTTTGATCTGCAACGCGGTGTACTCGAACACCGGCTGGCCCGCGTGGGTCAACGCCGCGATGGCCGCGCCGCGCGCCTGGCCGAGCAGCAGGGTGGATTGCGGATTGACGTTGACGAACACCTTCTCCACCGCCGCCGCCGCCGGGCCGAAGGCCGCCAGCACCTCGCCGATGCCGGCGAAAATGGTGGCGATCCGCGCCGGCAATTCATCACCCTGGGTACGGATCACGCCGCTGGCGACGTAGGTCAAGCGCTGGCCGTCCTTGTCGATGACCCCATAGCCGGTCACCCGCAGGCCAGGGTCAATACCCAGGATTCGGAGTGAGGGGTGAGGGGTGAGGGGTGAGGAGAAAACCATCTAGTCCGCCACGCGAATTAAATCGAGTCCGACCCTCATGGCACTACCTTAAGCCCACGCTGCGCGTGTCTGCAATATCCGCTCTCTGGCAATATGCCGAGGCACGGTAAGCAGCGCATGATTCTTGGGCCTTCGTTTGATCGCATGGGGCTCGACTCTTCCGGGCCGGATCGGCAACATCATCAAACCGATAGCGCCCAATAGATGCGCTCCCATCAGGGCAGCAGACTTCTTCCCGCTCCAACGTAGTTGCATCTGGAACGCCAGCAACAGTTGCAGCGCCCCCTTGAAGCTGAGCGCCCTGGCAACCACCTGCCGTCCGGCAGCGGCACGCGCCATCAGTCCGCGCACCAGATTGTAAGCGAGCAGGTGGACGGCTATTTCCTTGTCTATCATGGCGGGCGATTTAGACCGCAGAATATCCATGCCCAACACATCCTTGATCGAACGCAGGTCAACTTCCACTTGCCACCGCCTTTGATACAGTGCATCCAGATCAAACGGCGTTACGCTGCGCGCATCCGTGAGCGTGGTGACCAGAATGCGACCGGCCACTTCGGTTTGCCGTAGCGTCAATTGTTCCGGCATCCACTCATAGGTCGCGGTATCCATCCACTGCGGACGTTGGGGCCGGCTCCATGTCACCAACCGGTCGCGCTTGCCCAGGCGCACGCCTGCGCGGAAATCGGTATGACGGCGTTGATGCTGCCGGGTCAGAATATCCACACCGCGCTCGGCCAGCATGGCGCTGGTGAAGTAGGTGCAGTAATACCGATCCATCAAAATGATGTCGCCGTCCGATAAATGGGGCATCAAGGAACGGAACAGCGCCTGTTCTCCTGTGCCCTTGCCCCGACACGGGCCGGTGGACCAGCGCAATACTGCGCCGGTCGACAGAGAAATGGGCGCTACCAGCATCGCCAGCGGAAAACCCAAACCGGGCTGTTGCGTACCGCTTTGCGGATACTCGGCTTGATTGGCTGGAGTGTCAGGCATGGAAACTGTGGTGCCATCCCGGAGCTTGACCGCGCGACCGCGCCATTTCCAAGCCGATGCGCTTGCCGCCTCCAGGCGTTCCCCCGCCGCAGTGGCAAGGCGCTCGATGAGCGCCAGCGGCAAACGCTGTCTGGCTTTGCAGTAGGGGCCGGTGTTCAAGCTGCACGGCGTCGCACCTTGAGCAATGCGTTCGGATAAACGCCGGGCTACGGCATCCTGGCAGGCCCCGTCCGGAGAAAGGGCTTGCCCGATGAACAGACCCAGCGTGGTCAACGGCGGATAGGTTCGTTTGCGATAGTTTCCTGTTTCATCCTCAACCATCTGGCTCACACTTTCTTCCGTCAGTAGCTCGTCAAGCGCCTTGGTCGGATAATCGGCAAAGCGCCGCTTGAATTCTATAACCGCCCGTTGCAGGCGTTTTTTTGCTATCTTCACACATGGCTGATCCTCCTTGTATTGACAGTGACTTAAGACACCACCATCTTACAACGCGAGGTTATCAGCCGCTTTCATCTTGTGGTGCTGGCTTAAGGTAGTGCCATGAGGGTCTGAGCCTATTTATGCGTACACCACCGGACGAACGGGTCACGTATCCGGCGGTTCGGCAGATTAAGTCGTTCAGCATAATGTGTAGCTTATCACCACCACCCGGCCGTTCAACCGAAGCCTCGTCTGCCATCGCGCCGACCGTGGCTTCACTCCAGCCATAAGGCGTTCGCCCCTACCCGGCGCACACGTCCAAGTTCACACCCGAACGCGAACACGAACGGGGTCAGACCTGCGAAGCCGCACGCAAGGCCCAAGGTACTGAGTCGGAGTTCTAGCCCGGACTTTGCATAAAGCGGGCGTGTAACGTGATAAGTATTTGATATAATTTGAGTTATCAAGAAACCAATTCGTAAAAAATGCCCACCTGTTCTCGCCCTGCTGCTGATTTTACCCCGGAGTAACTCCGGTTTCCGCCCGCTGCGGGCTTCACCATCCGTGCCGACTTCCGCGGCGGAGAGGTCTCCTCGGATATGGGCGCTTTGCTGCTGACGGCGGGGGCGTATGTCTTGCACCAACAACTGCGTCACCTGGGGTTGCAAGGCACTGCGCTGGCGATGGCTCAGCCTCGGACGGTGATGCTCACGCTGTTCAAGATCGCCGCCCGCGTGAAACAGTACAAAGATCGGGTGCGGCTGCATTTGCCGGGCGGCTGCCCGGTCAAGGGACGGCTGGCGCAAGTCTGCCAGCGCCTCTACCCGGACATCAGGATGCGCGCCATGCCGGCTTCTCCATGACCCGTCACGTTTGGCTCACGAGACGATGCCGCTCACCCTGACCTTCAACCACTTCATGCTTCAACCCAACAGCCGGGGTAGGGGGGGCTTTCGCCTGAAAATCGAAAAATTCGGCAATCTGGTTTCGAGGCGGAACAACCGCAGATTTATGCAACATGCGGGTTAGGAGCCTGTCGGACTTATGATGAATCAGCTGGGTTTGATGCCGCCTTCGTGGCGTCCCATTCGAATGGGATCATATGTACGGTGTATGTACAAGATGGTGCTTGTCAAGCTGACCATAACGTCTTGGCCTGATCCGAATGGCCTGATCTTGCCGGCCATGTTAAGGTGCGCGAAATTTTTCTAATCGCTCCGGAGCACGCCATGGCCGTCATCGACCTCAACGAAGAAAACTTCGAATCCACCATCACCGGTAACGACTTTGTCATCATCGACTTCTGGGCGCCCTGGTGCGGCCCCTGCCGAGGCTTCGCGCCGGTCTATGAGGCAGCGGCAGAAAAGCATCCCGACATCGTCTTCGCCAAGGTCAACACCGAGGTCGAGCAGGGCATCGCCGGCCATTTCCAGATTCGTTCCATCCCCACTCTGATGATCTTCCGCGAGCAGGTCATCATCTATGCCCAGCCCGGCGCCCTACCGGCTGGCGGCTTCGACGACCTGATCGTCCGTGCCAAGGAAATCGATATGGCCCAGGTCCATGCCGAAATCGCCAAGGAAGCGCAAAACGACGCCTGACCGACCGGGCATCCGTCTGGATCAGCTTTCACCGGCTGGCCTGGCCGATTCGGCCAGGCCAGCCAAGCAAGGATCGTTTCATGGCCATCAAAGCCACCATCTACAAGGCCGACCTGCAGATCGCCGACCTGGACCGCAACTACTATGCGGACCACAGTCTCACGCTGGCCCGGCACCCATCCGAAACCGACGAGCGCATGATGGTCCGCCTGTTCGCTTTTGCGCTCTACGCCCGCGACGGCCTGAGCTTTGCCAGGGGCTTGTGCGTCGGCGACGAACCCGACCTGTGGCAAAAGGACCTGACCGGCGCCATCAAGCTCTGGATCGACGTCGGCTTGCCGGACGAAAAATGGCTACGCAAGGCCTGCAACCGGTCTGAACAGGTCGTATTAATAAACTACGGCAGCCGATCGACCGACGTCTGGTGGCAGCAGAACAAGGACGCTCTGAACCGCATGGAAAAGCTTACCGTGCTGCGCATTGCGGCCGAGGACTGCAATGCACTATCCGCACTGGCCAAGCGCACCATGCGCCTGCAATGCACGGTGCAGGATGGCCAGGTGTGGATTACCGATGGTGAGAAGACAGCGCATATCGAACCGGTCAAGCGGGGGACTTGAGCCTCCCGGCCGGGCTACTCGTCGACCTTTCCCCGCCCCGTTTTCACCGCTGCCCGCCGGGCCTTGCCAGCCAGCCGCCGCGCTATGGAACCGCGGGTCGGCTTGGTCGGCCGGCGCGGCTTCGGTGTCTCGGCGACGCTGGCGATTAGTTCTTCCAGCCGCCGCAAGGCTTCGGCGCGATTCTTCTCCAGGCTGCGGAATGTCTGCGCCTTGATGATTACCACCCCGTCCTTGCTGATGCGCTGATCGCCGAGTTTCAGGAGCCGCTCGCGGATCGTTTCCGGCAGCGACGAGGCAGCGATATCGAAGCGCAGATGCACGGCATTGCTGACCTTGTTGACGTTCTGGCCGCCCGCGCCCTGGGCACGGATCGCGGTGATTTCAACCTCTTCGGACGGGATGGCGAAGCGGGATCGTATCGTCGCTGCCGAGGCGCGGGCAAGCGCCATCAGGCCTTGATCCCCAGATCGTCCTCGATGGCTTTCGCTGGATAGTGGAAGTGCACCGGCCCATCGGCTTCGGCGTCGATGAACTGACGCACAAACGGGTCGTCGGATGCCAGCATTTCAGCGGTCGGCCCTTCGGCGGCGATCCTGCCGTCCGATAAAAAGTAGACGTAATCGACCACCTTGAGCGACTCAGAGACATCGTAGGTGACGACGATGGAGGCGGCGCCCAGTGCATCGTTCTGGCGCCGCAGCAGGTTGGCGATGACGTTGAGCGAGATTGGGTCGAGGCCGGCGAAAGGTTCATCGTACATGACCAGCATGGGGTCGAGCGCGACCGCCCGGGCTAAGGCGACGCGCCGCTCCATGCCGCCGGAGAGCTCGCGCGGCATCAGGCCGTGGGCGCCGCGCAGACCGACAGCATGCAGCTTCATCAGCACCAGGTCGCGGATCATGTCGTCCGGCAGGTTGGTGTGCTCACGCATCGGGAAGGCGATGTTTTCGAACACGGACAAGTCGCTGAACAGGCCGCTGACCTGGAACATCATGCCCATCTTGCGGCGCAGCCGGTACAAACCATCGTTGTCCAGGGCGTGTACGTCTTCGCCGTCCACCAGCACCTGGCCGCGTTCCGGCTTGAGCTGGCCGCTGATCAGGCGCAGCAGGGTACTCTTGCCGCAGCCGCTGGTGCCCAGCACCGCCACGGCCTTGCCACGCGGAATGCCGAGATTGACGCCGTCGAGAATCTTGCGCTTGCCATAGGAAAAATGGAGGTCGCGGATTTCAATGACATTTTCGCCGGACACGTTTACCTCCCTTGGTCTGCGACGATTCGAACCAGATCGGCATCTGGGCTGTCGATGGCGACATATAGACGCATTTTGTCACGCCTTTCCAACCCGCCATTCCCGCACCAACGGCACCGTTACCGGCCGCTTCAAGCTGAGTGAATAGGCATCCAGCGCATCTACCGACGCCAGCAGCGAAGGCAGGTCGCGGCGACCGTGGTTGAGCAGGTAACGTACCACGTCCTGGGGCAATTGCAGGCCCAGGGCCGCCGCGCGTTCGTGAATGGCCGTCGCGCGGTCGGCCTCATTCAGCGGCCGCAGACCGAACACCAGACCCCAGGACAAACGGGTGGCCAGGTCCGCGCGCACCTCCAATTGCGCCGGCGCCGCAGGCCCGGCCGCCAGTACCAAACCACTGCCCTCGCGGGCCTGGTTGATGAGCGAGAACAGTCGGACCTGGGCCCCGGCGTCGAGCGCGTCGACATCGTCCACCGCCAGCAGGCCGGACAGGTCTTCTGGCAGCCGGCTGTCGGCGATATAAGTGACCTCGCGACCGAGCTGTCGGGCCGCACCCACCGTTGCCCGCAACAGATGACTGCGACCACTGCCGGGCGCCCCCCAGATGTAGGCGACCGTTTCCGGCAACTCGCCTCGGGCCAGGGCATCCAGCGCCAGCAAGAGTTCGAGATTGTCGCCGGGCAGAAAGTTGTCGAAGCGCGGCGCGGCCTCCGGCTGAATGTTGAGTACAAGTTGGCGGATGGCGAGCATCAGCCGCGCTCTGGGTAGAGAGACCGCAGGCCTGCCCGGCTAGCGGCGCAGACGCCGCATTCGGTAATCAGACCAGTGACCAGACGAGCCGGTGTAACGTCGAAGGCCGGATTCGCGGCTGGGCTGCCTGCGGGCGTAACCCGCACTGTCACCACCTCGCCGGCCGCCGTCTCGCCGGTCAGACAGGTGACTTCCTCGGGCCGGCGTTCCTCGATTGGAATAGCCCGGCCATCGGCCAGCGACCAGTCTATGGTCGGGCCGGGTAACGCGACGTAGAACGGCACGCCGTTGTCGTGCGCGGCCAGCGCCTTGAGGTAGGTGCCGATCTTGTTGGCGACATCGCCATTGGCGGCGGTGCGGTCGGTGCCGACGATGCACAGATCGACCCGGCCATGTTGCATCAGGTGGCCGCCGGCGTTGTCGGCGACGATGGTATGCGGTACGCCGTGTTGCTTCAGTTCCCAGGCGGTCAGGCTGGCGCCCTGGTTGCGCGGCCGGGTCTCGTCGACCCAGACGTGGATCGGGATGCCGGCATCGAAAGCGGCGTAGACCGGCGCCAGAGCCGTGCCCCAATCGACCGTGGCCAGCCAGCCGGCGTTGCAATGGGTGAGCACGTTCACCGGCCCTGCCTTATGCTCGGCGACGGCGCGGATCAAGGCGGCGCCATGGCGGCCGATGGCGCGGTTAAGTTCGACATCCTCATCGCCGATGGCGGCCGCTTCCGACCAGGCCGCCGCGCGCCGTTGGCTGGCCGGCAGGGGAGCGAGCGCCGACTTCATACGCATCAGCGCCCAGGCCAGGTTGACGGCGGTGGGGCGGGTCGCGGCCAGGGTCGCGCAAGCCATGTCGAGGTCAATGCCCTCATTGATGGCCAAGGCGACGCCGTAGGCCGCCGTGGCGCCGATCAACGGCGCACCGCGCACCCGCATGACCGAGATCGCCTCGGCCGCCTCGGCCAGGCCGCGCAAGGTGAGCAACTGGTAGCGAAACGGCAGTTGAGTCTGGTCGATAATGACGACACCGCTGCAATCCGGCAGCGGGACGATGGTGCGAGTGGGATTTCCATTGACGTTCATGGGTCCGCATTATCCTAGAAACGGCAGTTGGACGGGGCGGAGTGTGCGATTTTAGGGTGCAGGGCAAGGCGCAACGACGCGGAATGGTCGTTCCATTCCAAGGGGTTGCAACACCGCCATGTGCCATAAAAATCGTCCAATCCACCCCGTAGCGATCTCACCAAACGGCTGAACCATAGTTCATCCCTGTTGCCGTACAATGCCACCATGTTTACCACGCCCCTGTTTACCGCCCTTGCCCGCCTTTTGGCCACCCAGCCCGCGCTGCGCGACCGTCTGGTCGGACATGCCGGAAAACACGTCCGCATCCGCCTGCCGCTGGTCACCACGGCGTTCCGGATTACCGAGGATGGCGCCCTGGCCACGGCCGACCCGGCGTTGCCCAGCGCCACCGAGATCGCTATCCCGCCCGACATCCTGCTGGCGCTGCTCGCCGGGCAAAACAACGCCTTGAGCAAGGCTCGGATCGAGGGCGACGATACACTCGCTGCCGATCTTTTGGCCGCGCTGGCCGAATTCGACTGGGCCATGGCGCTGCGTCCGGTGGTCGGCGACATGGCGGCAGCCCGTGCCGCTCAGGCGATAGATGGCTATGGCCGCTGGCGCGAGCAGGCCCACGAGGCCATCGGTCGTGCGTTCGCCGAATACGCCACCTTCGAAACCAACTTACTGGCCGACCAACACGCGGTTCAGCGATTCATCGCCGATGTTGACGAACTGCGCGCCGCCGCAGCCCGTCTGGAGACCCGGCTCGCCCGCCTGGAGCAGACCCGCACGTGAGAATCCTGCGTCTCGGCCGCATCCTGTACGTCTCGGCCCGCTATGGCCTGGACGAATTCTTCCTCGGCCACGAGCGGATCAAGCTCATCCGCTGGCTGGTCAACCTGCTGTTCTTCTGGCGACCGCTACGCGACCCGCGCGCCGTGCGCCTGCGCCGGGCGCTGGAAGCGCTGGGACCGATCTTCGTCAAGTTTGGCCAGGTGCTGTCGACCCGGCGCGACATGCTGCCGAACGACATCGCCGACGAGCTGGCCAAGTTGCAGGACCGGGTTCGCCCCTTCCCTTCCGCGCAGGCGCTGGCGGTGCTGCGCCGCGCCTACGGCCGCGAGGCCAGCGAGGTGTTCGCCGAATTCGGCCCCGAGCCGGTCGCCTCCGCCTCCATCGCCCAGGTCCACAAGGCCCGGCTGAAGACTGGCGAGGCGGTGGCGGTCAAGGTGTTGCGGCCCAATATACGCAAGACCATCGAGAGCGATCTGGCCCTGCTTTTCACCCTGGCCGGCCTGCTGGAGGCGCTCTGGTCGGACGGCAAGCGACTGAAACCAAAAGAGGTAGTGGCCGAGTTCGCCAAGCACCTGGACGACGAGCTGGACATGGTCCGCGAGGCGGCCAATTGCTCGCAACTCAGGCGCAACTTTGATGGCTCATCCCTGCTCGTGGTGCCCGAGGTGTACTGGGATTACTGCACGGCCGAGGTGATGACGATGACCTGGATGGACGGCACGCCGATCTCGCAGATCGATGAGCTGCGCCGGCGCGGCATCGATCACAAGAAGCTGGCCCGCGCCGGGGTTGAAATCTTCTTCACCCAGGTGTTCCGCGACGGTTATTTTCACGCCGACATGCACCCCGGCAACATCCTGGTCACCGATGCCGGCCAGTATGTGGCGCTCGACTTCGGCATCATGGGCACGCTCAACGACATCGATAAGAATTACCTGGCGCGAAACTTTCTGGCCTTCTTTCAACGCGACTACAAGAAAGTGGCCCAGACCCATCTGGATTCCGGCTGGATAGCGGCGGATACCCGGATCGACGAATTCGAGACCGCCATCCGCGCCGTATGCGAGCCGGTATTCGACCGGCCGCTCAAGGAGATCGCCTTCGGCAAGGTACTGTTGCGGCTGTTCCAGACCTCACGCCGGTTCGGCATGGTGATCCAGCCGCAACTGGTCATGCTGCAAAAGACGCTGCTGAATATCGAGGGTCTGGGCCGCCAACTTGATCCCGAGCTCGACCTGTGGGCCACCGCCAAACCGTTCCTGGAGCGCTGGATGAGTGAGCAAATCGGCTGGCGTGGCTGGCTTCGTACGGTCAAGGAAGAGGCGCCCTACTGGGGTAGCCTGATCCCTCAACTACCACGTCTGGCGCACCAGGCGCTGAATGAAAATCGCCTGGCCAAGCTGGAATCGGGGCTGGATCGACTGCTGATCGAACAACGCCGGCGCAACCGCTGGCTGGCGACCATCGCCGCGCTGCTGGGCATCATGGCACTACTCAGCCTCTAATTTTTATGGCGGTTTGAGCCACCATACTGTGCAGTAGGTAAAGATTATTCGTCGAACAAGTCTGAATGCCGCCCTGTGCGCTCAAATCGCACCACGCTTCAGGCAATCTTGTAGATCAACAACCAGTCCGGGTCGATGTGCGCATCCCGAAATCCATGCCATCCGCCTTTCGGCGGATGGTCAAGGTAGATTGCTGGCAGCGGCTTACCTTCAACGAGCAAGCCAAGCAAGGTCTTCAGCTTGTCCACGATTCATGCGGGGCCGTCCCGCCCGCGCTTCGCTCGCGGTACTTAAGATTGACATAAGACTGCACGGTAAACATCCATCGGTCGGACCCGCATTCGCCCCAAGGCTGTACACAACGGGGCGGGGCTTTTTCTAAACACCAACCAGACAGAGGAGATCGTTATGTTCAGGCATTCGCGAGCAGTATTGATTGCACTATTTCTATCGTCGGCCTTGGCCGCCTGCGGCGGCGGGGGCGGCGGAGACGGCGGCGACAGCGGCGACAGCGGCGACAGCGGTAACAATGATAGCGATAATGGCGGCGGCTCTACCCCGATCGTCGGCCCGAACTACACCCTGCTGGCCTGGAACAATCTGGGTATGCACTGCGTGGACGGCAAGGATTATTCGATGTTCTCCATCCTGCCGCCGTACAACACCCTGAATGCCCAGTTGATCGACACGGTCAATAACAAGATAGTCAGCCAGGGCGTGACCTTGACCTATGAGGCCATGGCCGATTCAGCGGGCTCGATCAACACCATCTCCTCGACCAAGACCAACTTCTGGCAATACGCGCAGAGTCTGTTTGGTCTAGGCTCCCCATTGCCCCTGGATGTCGGTCTGACCGGCGTCAAGACGGCCTCGGCCACGCCCGCCCCGATGACCTACAACGCCACCCAGAAATGGTTCGAAGCCGAAGGCATCCCCATTACGCCGTATGACGATACCCTGACCAAGAACTACTACCCGATGGTGAAGGTGGTAGCTCGCGACAGTGCTGGCAATCAATTGGCCCAAGCGCGCGTGGTGCTGCCGGTGTCCGACGAGATGAGCTGCGTCAGTTGTCACGCCGCCAACTCCAGCGCCGCCGCCAGGCCGGCGACCGGCTGGATCGTCGACCCCAACAAGGAGATCGAATGGAAGAAGAACATCCTCAGCCTGCATGATCAGAAACAGGCCGGCGATCCCGTCTTCCAAACCGCCATGACCACCATGGGCTACCCGAATGGTCTGTTGGCCTCGGCCACCGGTGGCAAGCCGGTGTTGTGCGCCTCCTGCCACAGCAGCAACGCCCTGGGCACCGCGGGCGCCGCTGGCGTCAAGTCATTGACTGCGGCACTGCATAGCCGTCATGCCTCGGTCACCGACCCGGTTAGCGGCCTGGCCTTGGATAGCAGCAGCAACCGCGATGCCTGCTATCTATGCCACCCCGGTTCCAAAACCAAATGTCTGCGCGGCGTGATGGGCAATGCCCTGGCGGCTGACGGTTCGATGGCGATTCAGTGCCAGAGCTGCCACGGCGGCATGAGCAATGTCGGCAAGGCCGGTCGAGCCGGTTGGCTGGACGAGCCCAACTGCCAGTCCTGCCATCACGACGGTCGGCGCGAGCTGAGTGCGGTCGATGCCAGCGGCAACCCGAAATCGTGGCTGGATACCAGCTTCGCCACCAATGCCAACCGCCTGTACCGGTTCAGCGCCGGTCACGGCGGCTTGCAGTGCGAGGCCTGCCACGGCTCAACCCATGCCGAGTACCCCAGCTCCCATGTCAACGACAACATCCTGTCAACGGACGTGCAAGGCTATGCCGGTACCATCGGCGAGTGCTCGGCCTGTCACAAGACGGTTCCGATCACGTGGAACGGCGGCCCGCACGGTATGCACACCTCCGGACAGGCCTGGGTTGATAACCACAAGTCTGCCGCCCGGAACGGCACGGCCGCCTGCGCCTACTGCCACGGCGCCGACTTCCGGGGCTCCCCGCTGTCAGCGACCAGGGCAGCCAGAACCCTGTCGGTCGAGCACGGGACCAAGAGCTTCGCGGCCGGCCATCAGTTCAACTGCTACGACTGCCACAACGGCCCGTCGGGTAACTGAACCCATGGGGTGACGGCAACGTCACTTTGAAAAAGCGAGGGCCCGTGGAGCAATCCACGGGCCCTCACCGTTTTTGCGGCTAGGATCAATGCAGCACGCTGGCCAGCTTGCGCCGATACTGGGCCGCCAACGGATCGCCGGCCAGCAGGTTGAATACCGACAAGAGTGTCTTGCGGGCCGCATCGTCGTTCCAGGCACGATCGAGGCCGATCATTTCCAGCAGCATATCCATCCCCTCGGCATACCGTTCCAGACCGATCAATAGATTGGCCAGTTGCAGCCGGGCATCCATATCATCCGACTTAGCGGCGATCTGCTCGCGCAGCTTGGCCTCATCGGCCGACTTGCCGGCTTGGGCGAAGTCCAGCCGGGCGGCCAGACGGACCGCCCGGTCTTCCGACTGAGCAAGCGCCGAAACGGAATTCAGCAACTGCCGTGCCTCCTCCAGTTGGCCGTGCTCGGCCAGTATTTCGGCGGCATCGAGGCGCACGGCTTCGTTGCCTGGATCGAGTTGCGAGGCTTGGCCGATCGTTGCCAAGGCGCCTTCCAGGTCGCCCGATTGGCGCAAGACCACGGCCTGGGCGCGCAGCGCAGCGGCCGGCGAGGGAATGATACGGTCGATGAATTCACGCACCGCGCCTTCGGGCAGGGCGCCGGAAAACTCGTCGACGATCTGACCGTCGACCACCGCCTTCACCGCCGGAATGCCCTTGACGCCGAATTGCGCGGCCAGTGCCTGGTTCTGGTCGGAGTCGATCCGGGCCAGGATGAACCGGCCCTGATACTCCTCGGCCAATTTTTCCAGGATGGGCTTGAGTGATTTGCAGGGGCCGCACCAGGGCGCCCAGAAATCGATCACCACCGGTGCGGCATGGGAGCCAGTCATGACCACCTGCTGGAAATTGGCGGCGTCGACGTCGAGAGCGAACTGGCTCATGGTCGGCCCTTGGCGATGCGCTTGGCCAGTTGGGCGGCCTTGCCGGTATAGCTGGCCGGGGTCAGGGCCAGCAGGTCTTTCCTGGCCGCCGCAGGGATGGCCAGACCCTCGATGAACTTGGCTAGACGGGCGGCGGTGATGCGTTTGCCACGGGTCAGCTTCTTCAACTGTTCGTAGGGTTTGTCCAGGCCATAGCGGCGCATCACGGTCTGGATCGGCTCGGCCAGCACCTCCCAGTTGGCGTCCAGGTCCTGGGCCAGACGGGCCGGATTGGCCTCTAGCTTGTTGAGACCGCGCAGCAGGCTGTCGTAACCGAGCAGGGCATAGCCGAGCGCGCTGCCCATGTTTCTGAGCACCGTGGAGTCGGTCAGGTCACGTTGCATCCGCGAGATCGGCAGCTTTTCCGCCAGGTGGCGCAATAGGGCGTTGGCCAGACCCAGGTTGCCCTCGGAGTTCTCGAAGTCGATGGGATTGACCTTGTGCGGCATGGTCGAGGAGCCGACCTCGCCTTCCTTCAGTTTTTGTTTGAAGTAGCCCAGCGAGATGTAGGTCCAGAGGTCGCGGTCGAGATCGATGAGCAACGTGTTGAGGCGGGCGCAGGCGTCGTACAGCTCGGCCATGTAATCGTGCGGCTCGATCTGGGTGGTGTAGGGGTTGAAGGTCAGCCCCAGGCCGGTCACGAAGCGTTCGGCGAAACCTTCCCAATCCAGCTTAGGATAGGCGGCCAGGTGGGCGTTGTAATTGCCGACCGCACCGTTGATCTTGCCCTGGCACTCGACCTCGGCCAGGCGCTGCATGGCCCGGCGCAGGCGCCAGACCACGTTGGCGATCTCCTTGCCGAGGGTGGTCGGTGTCGCCGGCTGGCCGTGGGTGTGGGCGAGCATCGGCAAATCGGCCAGATCGAGTGCCAGTTGGTTGAGCCGGCGCTCGACCTGCTTGAGCGTCGGCAGCAGCACATCGGCGCGGGCATCGCGCAGCATCAGGGCATGGGACAGGTTGTTGATGTCCTCGGAGGTGCAGGCGAAGTGGATGAATTCCTTGACCCGCATGACCTCGGCGTTGCCGGCCAGCTTATCCTTGAGGAAATACTCGACCGCCTTGACGTCGTGGTTGGTGACCCGCTCGTGCGCCTTCACCGCAGCGGCGTCGGTCAGCGAAAAACCAGCGGCGACGGCATCGAGCGTCTTGACGGTGGCGGCCGAGAAGACCGGCACTTCCTTGATGGCCTTTTCGGCGGCCAGGGCCTTGAGCCATTCGAGCTCGACCCGGACCCGGTAGCGGATCAGGCCGAACTCGCTGAAATAAGGCGCAAGCTTGGCGCCGGTACGGCGGTAACGACCATCAAGCGGCGACAGTGCGGTGAGTGTGTCAAGTTCCATGTGGTTTCCTTTGCAGAGTGTTTGTGCGGTAGTCGGTCATAGTGTTTTGCGGTCCAGCAGCGCCTGGGCGACCGTCATCGCATCGACGTGTTCCAGTTCGCCGCCGGCCGGCAGACCGCGCGCCATGCGCGTCACCTTAAGGCCCTTGGCCTTGAGCATCTCGCCCAGATAATGGGCGGTGGCCTCGCCTTCGACGGTGAAGTTGGTGGCCAGGATGACCTCCTCGGTCAGCCCATCCTGGGCCCGTTTGACGAGTCGATCGAGGCCGATCTCGCGCGGGCCGATGCCGTCGAGCGGACTCAGCCTGCCCATCAGCACGAAATAATGGCCCCGGTAGGCATTGGTTTCCTCAATGCGATTCTGGTCCGCAGGCATCTCGACCACACAGAGCAAACGCGGGTCGCGGCGCGGATCGGCGCAACTGGCGCAAACCTCGGTCTCGCTGTAGTTATTGCAGCGCACGCAAGGCTTGAGCTGCTCCAGCGCCCCGGCCAGGCTGGTCGCCAACCGCGCCGCGCCGAGACGCTCGCGTTGCAGCAGGTGATAGGCCATGCGCGCCGCCGACTTGGGGCCGACGCCGGGCAGCACGCGCAGCGCTTCAATCAGATTGGCGAGGGAGGCGGGGGTCATTGGCAAGGGCAGCTTGTAGCCGGTAGCGGGTAGCTGATTGTTGTTCGCTGCGCGAACGCCTTTGGCTACAAGCTACCGGCTACACGCTACCGGCTAGAAAGGAAGCTTCATCCCCGGCGGCAGCGGCATGCCGGCGGTGGCCGAGGCCATCTTTTCCTGGGTGACGGTTTCCACTCGATGCACGGCAGCGTTGACGGCAGCGGCGACCAGGTCCTCCAGCATCTCCTTGTCGTCACTCATCAGCGAGGCGTCGATGCTGACCCGGCGAACCTCGTGCTTGCCGTTCATGGTGACCTTGACCAGACCGGCGCCCGAGACGCCCTCCACTTCCAGTTCGGCGATCTGGGCCTGGGCCTTTTGCAGGTTAGCCTGCATGAGTTGGGCCTGTTTCATTAGATTGCCGATTCCGCCTTTAATCATGGTGCTGGTTCTCCGATGGGTTTGATGTTGGTCACGGTCGCGTCGAAATCGCGCACCATGGTTTGCACGAACGGGTCGTTCATGACTGACGCCTCGGCCTCGGCTTGGCGCGCGGCCTGCTGGCGACCGACGATCTCGGCCGGGGCGGCGCCGGAGGTGGCACCCAGTTCAAATTCGATCCGCACCGCTGGACTAAGTAACTTGCGCAGCGCCGCCTTGAGCTTTTCACCCAGGCTGTCGAGCAGGCTCTTCTGGTCGGCGGGCAGGCGCAGCTTCAGAAAGTTGGCGCCGTGATCGGCCATCTCGCACAACGCGGCCAGTTGCTTGACGCCGCCGGTCAGTCGGCGGCTGAGGGCGAACCAGTCGCCATCGAAAGCGGCGACGGTAGCGATTGCAGGCGCGGCTTGGGCCGCGATTTGCACGCTGCCGATCGGGGCTGAAGCCCCTACTACTTTGGGTTTTGCGGCAGCGAAGCGTATCTCCCCTGCCGGCGCGAAGGCCAGCATACGCAGCAGGGTCATGGTGAAGCCGGCGTATTCATCCGGGGCCAATTCCAGGTCGCGCCGGCCCAAGGTGGCGATCTGGTAATAAAGCTGCACGGTTTCCGGGCCGGTGCGCTCGGCCAGCGCGCACAGCCGGGCGCGTTCCGGCACATCGTCGGCCACCGCATCGGGCACTGTTTGCGCCAACGCCATCTGTTGCAGCAGCAGGGCCAGGTCTTGGAGCGCAGCATCGAATGACAGGCTGCGTTCGGCGATAGCCTCGGCCTCGCGCATCAGGCGCGGCCCATCGGCATCGGCCAGGGCTTCGAGCAAAGGCAACAGATAGGCCTGATCGACCGTGCCCAGCATGTCGCGGGTCGGCTGTTCATGCACCTCGCCGCTACCATAAGCAATGGCCTGATCGGTCAGCGAAAGGGCGTCGCGCATACTGCCGGCGGCGGCGCGGGCGAGTAGGTTGAGGGCGCCCGGCTCATACGCGATGCCTTCGCCGTCAAGCACCGTGCGCAGGTGGTTGGCGACCTGGCCGGGCGGCATTTGCTTGAGGTTGAACTGCAAGCAGCGCGACAGCACCGTGACCGGCACCTTCTGCGGGTCGGTGGTAGCCAGGACAAAAACCACATGAGCGGGCGGCTCCTCCAGCGTCTTGAGCATGGCGTTGAAGGCGTTCTTCGACAACATGTGGACTTCGTCGATGATGTAGACCTTATAGCGGCCTGCGGTCGGCGCGTACTGGGCGTTTTCCAGCACCTCGCGCATGTTGTCGACGCCGGTGTAGGAGGCGGCATCGATCTCGATCAGGTCGACGAACCGGCCGGCCTCGATCTGCTGGCAGGCGGGGCAGATGCCGCAGGGCTTAGCGCTGACGCCGGCCTCGCAATTCAGGCAGCGGGCCAGGATGCGGGCCAGGGTGGTCTTGCCGACGCCGCGGGTGCCTGTGAACAGGTAGGCATGATGCAGCCGGCCCTGTTCTAGGGCGTTCGACAGGGCGCGGACGACGTGCTCCTGACCGATCAGTTCAGCGAATGATTTGGGGCGCCACTTGCGGGCCAGAACCTGATAACTCATGGCCGGATTCTACCAGAGGCGGTCCGTGCGCCCGGGCCTAATACAGATAGGTCAGCCGGACCTCGTGCAGGCTGATGCCGTCGTTGGGCTGGGCGATGCCGGCATTGGATAGGTGCTGGAAACGGTAGCCGAGGTCGTACTGGCTCTTGTCGCCAAAGGTGACGCCCAGGCCGAACAAGGGGCCAAATTGCAGCGCGCAGCCAAGATTGTGGCGGTCGTCGAGCCGGCTCTTGGAGACGAGGTGCAGGCCGATAGCGGCATCCAGATAGGGCTGAACGCCACCCGAGGCATCCGGGCGCAAGCGGAACACCGGGGTCAAGCCGACATCCACTGCGCCGGCGCCGTTCGGGCCGTCGCTTCTCAGGTAGGCCAGGGCGGCCTCCCAATAGCCGGTCAGATGCCAATTATCGCGGTGCAGCCATTGCCGGTTCCAATGCCGAATCATGCCGAGCTTGACCGACTGGATGCCGTCAGCGCCCCCGGTATCGGCAAAATAACCATCAATGGCAAAACAGGGTATGGCAGCAGTCAAACCAGCGAGCAGCAAGGCAAGCGCAACAGGTCTCACTCCGATCCTCCTTTGGAATAAGGGTGGCGAGCCTGAACCCCGGCACTGGCATCTTCCATTATGGCTGCTTCCTTCCGGACCTGACCAGATTCACGGCTTAGCCATGCGGGGAGACCCGCCACAAGCTATTCTATCCCAGAAGTCGGCGTCCGGTTACTGTCCTTCGACGGCGCCGGCCAGTCGCCGCGTCCGAACAGCCTGAGCCAACTCCCGCAGCAGCGGCCCGGTATCGTCCCAACCCAGGCAGGCATCGGTGATCGAGATGCCGTAGGTGGGCGACTTACCGACGCTGAGGTCCTGGCGGCCGGGGTTGATATGGCTTTCGATCATCACTCCCATGATCCGGGTATCGCCGCCGGCAATCTGAGTGGCCACATCGTGGCCGACCTCGATCTGGCGCTGGTATTGCTTGCTCGAATTGGCATGAGAGAAATCGATCATCACCTGCGGTCGCAGCCCGGCGCCGGACAGGTCGCGACAGGCCGCCTCGACGCTGGCGGCGTCGTAGTTGGGCTGCTTGCCGCCGCGCAATATGACGTGGCAATCCTCGTTGCCGGCGGTCTTGAACACCGCCACATGGCCTGACTTGGTAATCGACACGAAATGGTGCCGCGCCGTGGCCGCCTTGATGGCATCGACGGCGATACGCAGGTTGCCGTCGGTGCCATTCTTGAAACCGACCGGGCAAGACAGGCCGGAGGCCAGTTGCCGGTGTGACTGCGACTCGGTGGTGCGGGCGCCGATGGCCCCCCACGACACCAGGTCGGCGATGTACTGGGGCGAGATCAGGTCAAGGAATTCGGTGCCGCAAGGCAAGCCCTGCTCGTTTATTTCCAACAACAGCTTGCGCGCCAGGCGCAGGCCCTCGTTGATGTCGAAGCTCTCGTTCAGGTGCGGGTCGTTGATCAGGCCCTTCCAGCCGACGGTAGTGCGGGGCTTTTCGAAATAGACCCGCATCACGATCACCAGATCGTCGCGCAGTTCGTCGGCCAGCGGCTTAAGCAAGCGGGCGTAGTCGAGCGCGGTGACCGGATCGTGGATGGAACAGGGGCCGACCACCACCACCAGCCGGTCGTCGGCGCCGCGCAGCACATCGTGGATCTGGCCACGCGCGACAAAAGTCGTCTTCAATGCGGCCTCGCTGGCCTTCAGTTCGCGCATGATCTGCATCGGCGCAAGCAGCTCGTCGCTCTGCTCGATCCGGGTGTCGTCGGTGCGGTAACCCGCCATGATTTGCTCCTGTTTAAAATGGCCCCTGAATGAAAAAACCGCCAGGGGCCTGGCGGTTTTCCGGGGGATTTGCGTCACCTGCCCACGCTATTCTCTCCCGACCGCCAGCGGCGTGGGATAAAAATAAAATCGAAAAGTGTGGGCGCGGGTACACATCATGAGCTTGATGCTATCAGAGTCGCATGGAAACTCACAAGAAAAACCCCAGTCTAGGGATAATTACCCACTTTTCCATGGACCGGATACCAACATGATCAAATCACTGTTTTTCGCCTTCGCCCTGCTGACCTGCACCACCGCTCAAGCCGCCAACCCCAACGTTGAGGTCAAGACCAGCATGGGGACCATGACCCTGGAGGTCTACCCGGACAAGGCCCCCGAAACCGTGAAGAACTTTCTTGGCTATGTGAAGGCCGGGTTTTACGACGGCACCATCTTCCACCGGGTGATCGACGGCTTCATGATCCAGGGCGGCGGCTTCAACGCCGCGTACAACCAGAAGGCTACCCAAGCACCAATCCGCAACGAAGCGGCCAACGGTCTGAAGAACGAGATGTACACCGTGGCCATGGCCCGGACCGGCGATCCTCACTCGGCCACAGCGCAGTTCTTCATCAACGTCAAGGACAACGCCTTCCTCAATTACCGCTCGGCTGATGCCATGGGCTACGGCTATTGCGTATTCGGCAAGATCATCAAAGGCCAGGACGTGGCCGCGAAAATCGCCAAGGTGCCAACCGGCGCGTCGGGACCGTTTGGCTCGGATGTGCCGTTGACGTCGGTGGTGATCGAGAAGGTCAGTCTGGTGGGAGAGAAGTAACAGGCCCTCTAAAAATTCGTCATTCCCGCGAAAGCGGGAATCCAGCTTTTTACCTAATATGGACCGACACCCATATCCACTTCACCTCTAGGGGTACAGTCGGCAGCCGGAAAATGTTAGCGGAAAAACAGGTAGTATGAAACTACCTTGTTGGAAGATAAAACCATTGGGTCGCTTGTTGTGAAAGATACAAACATGACCAAAAAGAACCGGCGCCATACCTTCCGAGCCCGCTTAACGGAATTCGTTTTGCCGCCAATCGATGATGGTCTAGTGCTGGGCAGGCTGTCCCCGATCGGCCACGTGGCGGTGGGCAAGGCCCTCAGCCTCCTGACCACCACGCAGTTCGAGCATGTGCCAATGGAGGATGACGTGATCGGGGATATCCTGGTGCGTAGCGCCATCCTGCGCAAGATCAGCCCGGAGCAACTCCGGCGCTTCATGCTGGAGGAAGTCAAGCCGCTGATGGGACCGGAAGAAATCATTCATCTCGACCTGAAGGTCGAGATCGAAATCGATCAGGAACCCAAATAATGTCGGGCCTGACGGCAGAGGATTGTCTATGCGTCCGCTGGACGCGGGTGGGCGCCTTACAGCGCTACCGGGATATTGCCGGAGATGGACTCGATAGCGCCAAGGTATTCGCCGTGTTCTCCGAAGAGGACGTCTTCATGGGCCTGGTGGAGGAGCGGCAGGCCGCGCTCTTCCCCGGCCGGATTTTTGCCGACCTGCTGGTCCGCCGCCAGCCGGCGTTATTGCGACCCGATACCGGCATGGAAGCCATCTTGCAACGCCTGAGTGAGGAGCGCGTCGATTACCTGCCCGTAACCGGGACGGATGGGCAATTTATCGGTGTGGTATCCATGCTCAGCGTATTTGCCACGCTCAGCCAGCGCGAACAGGGTTTACGCGAGAATCGCGAACACATGATCACGCAACTGCAATGTGAGCTGGAAAACCGCGAGGTGGCGGCCAGCGTATTCGACGCCACCAGCGAGGGCGTCATGGTGACGGATGCCGACAATCATATTCTGCTGGTGAACCGGGCCTTCATCCAAACCACCGGATTCAGTGAAGAGGAAGCTATCGGAAAAACGCCAGAGCTACTGAAATCCGGTCGCCATGACCATGAATTTTACCAGGCGATGTGGCGCTCGCTGGAGGAAACGGGCCACTGGGAAGGCGAGGTATGGAACCGCCGCAAAAGCGGCGACATCTACCCGGAATGGTTGCACATCAATGTGATACGTGACGAATCGGGAAAGGTGCGCTATTACGCCGGGGTGTTTTCCGACATCACGCAGCATCAGGAGCTGCGTGCCAAGCTGCTCCACCTCGCCTACTACGATGTCCTGACCGACCTGCCTAACCGCCAGTTGTTCACGGACCGTCTGGAGCAGGCCATCGTCCAATCCCGCCGGACCGGGAAGGAGTTTTCGCTGCTGTTTATCGACCTGGACCGCTTCAAGGACATCAACGACACCCTGGGCCACCGTTTTGGCGACCAGATGCTCATCGCCGTAGCAAAGCGGGTGCAAAACGCAGTGCGCGAGAGCGATACGGTAGCGCGCCTGGGAGGAGATGAATTCACGGTGCTTCTTCCCGACACGTCTCAACCGGAGGACATAGCGGAAAAGATTCTTGCCGCGCTTTCCGAGCGGCTGGTTCTGGACGGGAAAAAACTGTTCGTGACCGCCAGTATCGGTATTTGCCGCTACCCCGACGATGGTGAGGATAGCGACACCCTGCTCATGAATGCCGACGCGGCCATGTACCAGGCCAAGGAGAGTAACCGAGGGTCATCTAGACTCTATTCTTCCGCCATGAACAGCCAGCTCAGCAAGCGTCTGGAAATAAGCAACGCCCTGCACCAGGCATTGACTGCGGGCGAACTATGGCTCGCCTGGCAACCCCAGGTCAGCCTTCCGGACGGGCGCATCATCGGCGCGGAAGTCCTGGCGCGCTGGGAGGATTCGACTGGCACTCCGGTACCGCCATCGGTATTTATCCCCGTTGCCGAGGAAACCGGATTGATCGGTGCCATCGGCGAATGGGCGATACGGACCCTATGTGGCCAAGGCATGGAGCTGGCCTGTCACACTTGTAGAAATTTTCGGCTGGCGGTCAACTTTTCCCCGCTTCAGTTAAAACCCGGGACGCATCAGGCCATACTCGACATCCTGGCCGCGAGTGGCTTCGATCCCCGGCACCTGGAAATCGAGTTGACGGAAACCGCGCTGTCTGCCCAGCGCGAGGGGATGTCGGCATTTCTAGGAGGACTGGGTAAAGCCGGCGTGGAAGTCTCCGTGGACGACTTCGGCACGGGCTGTTCCAATTTAGCGAATCTGAAACTCCTACCCATACATAAGCTGAAAATAGACCAATCCTTCGTGTGCGACATTGCCGCCGACCTGAATGACCGGCAGATTGCCGCCGCCGTGATCGGCATGGCCCATGCGCTCGGACTCAAGGTAATAGCCGAAGGCGTGGAAACCGCTGAGCAGGCGGCCATTCTGACGGCACTCGGCTGCGACATGGCGCAGGGTTATTATTTCAGCCGACCGGTACCTTTCGCCATCCTAAAACAGTTACTCGATGGCGGAGGCATGCTGCCAGCCAGCGCTTAAGCGGGCTCGGCATCGATTGGAAACCAGGCATAAAACTCATTGCGTCCCGCCTACCGTCAGGCCATCGATTCTCAAGGTCGGCTGGCCGACGCCGACCGGCACGCTCTGGCCTTCTTTGCCGCAGGTGCCGACACCCGGATCGAGCCGCAGGTCGTTGCCGATCATGGCGACCCTCGTTAGCACATCCGGACCGTTGCCGATCAGGGTGGCGCCCTTGACTGGATAAGTCAGCTTGCCGTCCTCGATCAACCACGCCTCGGCGGCGGAGAAGACGAACTTGCCGCTGGTGATGTCGACCTGGCCGCCGCCGAAGTTGGCGGCGTAGAGGCCGTTTTTAACCGAGGCGATGATTTCGTCATGGTCCTTGTCGCCGGCCAGCATGTAGGTGTTGGTCATACGCGGCATGGGCAGGTGGGCGAAGGACTCGCGCCGGGCGTTGCCGGTCGGCGCCATGCCCATCAGGCGGGCGTTGAGGCTGTCCTGCATGTAGCCTTTGAGAATGCCGTCTTCAATCAGCGTGGTGCATTCGGTCGGCGTGCCTTCATCGTCGACATTGAGCGAGCCGCGCCGGTCGGGAATGGTGCCATCGTCGACCACGGTGACGCCCTTGGCGGCGACACGCTGACCGATGCGACCGGAGAAGGCGGACGAACCCTTGCGGTTGAAGTCGCCTTCGAGGCCGTGGCCGATCGCCTCATGGAGCAGTATGCCGGGCCAGCCAGGGCCGAGCACCACGGTCATGGCGCCGGCCGGAGCAGGCTTGGCGTCGAAGTTGGTCAGCGCCTGATGGACGGCCTGTTCAGCATAGTCCTTGAGCATCGCGTCACTGAAATAGCCGTAACCGAAACGCCCGCCACCGCCGGCCGAGCCTTGTTCACGGCGGCCATCCGCCTCGACGATGACCTGTAACGAGACCCGTACCAGCGGCCGCACGTCGGCGGCGCGGCGGCCGTCCAGACGGGCGATGTAAATGATTTCGTATTCGCCGGCCAGGCTGGCCATGACCTGGATCACTCTCGGGTCGAGCGCCCGGGCGTAGCCTTCCAGTCGGTGCAGCAGGGCGACCTTGTCGGCCTCGGCCAGGCTGGCGATGGGGTCGAGCGGGGCGTATAGCTTGCGGCCGACCACCGCGTTGCCGGACGCGACGCGGCCGTCGGCGCCGCTGACGGCGATGGCGCGGGCGGTCTTCGCAGCCTGTTCGAGGGCCGGGAAGGCGATGTCGTCGGAATAGGCGAAAGCCGTCTTTTCGCCGCTGACGGCGCGTACGCCGACGCCCTGGTCGATGTTGAAGCTGCCCGATTTGACCTGGCCTTCCTCCAGACTCCAGGCCTCGGAGCGGGTGTATTGGAAGTAGAGGTCGGCATCGTCCAGCTTACGACAGGCCAGGATGCCCAGGGCAGCATCGAGCTTGCCGGCATCGAGGCCATTGGGGGCCAGCAAGGCGGCGTCGGCGGTTTCCAGCAGCCGGGTGTCAAGCGAGGCCGATACGCTCATATCGAGACCACTTCGATTTTGATGTTCTTGGCGCAGTTCAGGGCGCGGTGCTTCAGCGCCGGCAGGCTCTTGCGCAGGCTGTCCTGATAGGCCCGGTTGATGCCGGCCACAACCACGCCGGAACCGCGTGGCAGGTGGTCAAGCACGTTGCCCCAAGGGTCGACGATCATGCTGTCGCCATGGGTCTCGCGCCCGGAGGCGTGATAGCCGCCCTGGGCCGGGGCGATGACATAGGCCAGGTTTTCGATGGCCCGCGCCCGGATCAGGGTTTCGAAATGGGCCTTGCCGGTGGTGGCAGTAAAGGCGGCCGGGATCAAAATGATGTCAACATCGCCCATGGCCCGATACAGTTCAGGAAAGCGCAGGTCGTAGCAGATCGACAGACCGATCCGGCCGAACGGGCTGTCCAGCACCACCACCGTATCGCCAGGCTTGATGGTGGTCTCTTCGCGGTAGTGCTCGTTGCCCAGGTTGAGGCCGAACAGGTGGATCTTGTCATAGCGTGCCACCTGCTTGCCCTTGTCGTCGTAGACCAGGCAGGAGTTGTAAACCTTCTTGGGGTCGTCGCATTCCAGCGGCACCGAGCCGCCGACCAGCCAGATACCATGCTTCTTGGCCTGGGCGGCGAGGAATTTCTGGATCGGCCCCTTGCCGGGCGCTTCGCGGGCGGCCACCTTGTCGGTGTCCTTTTGGCCCATGATGGCGAAATATTCCGGTAGCGCCACCAGCTTTGCGCCGGCCGTGACGGCCAGTTGGATCAGCCGTTCGGCCTCCGCCAGGTTGGCATGGACATTGGGGCTGGAGGCCATCTGGATGGCTGCGACGCGGACAATGCCGGTGTTTTCCGTCGCCGGGCTGGCGACGGTACGGCTGCGCGGCTTGGCGAAGCTGGAGCTGGAGCTAAGTTTGCGGGGCACGATGCGTTCCAATACAGATTTAACTGCGTTCTAACTTACACAATGGCGGCGCCTGCCGGCAAGCTAAATCGCTAGTGTAGTGTTGCATTCTTTAGAATGCCTATATGTAAGCCCTTGTCGGGATTCAACCCGACAAGCCGGGCATGTCAGCGGGGTTTTGTAGGTCGGGATTCATCCCGACAACCCGGCCCATAGAACCCGCGTCGTCGGGATGAATCCCGACCTACGTCCGATGCATGGGTCTTTCCTTGTTCGCATATGTGCCAAACAACGTGCAACACCACACTAGGAGTCTGTCGGACTTAAAGAATCGAAGCGAAGCGGGTCAAGCAGGCAAGCCGCAAAGCGGCTGCTCGCAAAAATCGGCTGAACGAGGACAGATTTTGACGATTTCGCCGGGCAATAGCCGTTCTATTGCCCAGGAAAGCGGCGGAATATGGGCCGTTCCGACGGTTTTGCAGCCGATTTCCTTTAAGTCCGGCAGACTCCTAGCCCTAACGATCATGGCCGAACGGGTGCGTTTTCCGCCACGGGTCGCGCCAGCTTGGCGACCACTGGGTTGGCCCAACCGCCGGTGACCAGATATTCGAAGCTGGCGGCCTGTTCGAAGGGGTCCTTGAGCAGTTTGTTGGCAATCAGCGCGCCAACGCCCACCACCGGGCCGCCCAGCAGCGCCCCGGCCACCGCTACGCCGCCAGTCAGGCTGGGTTGTATATGCAGGCGCAGTTGCTGGCTTTCATGGCTCAGATCGATCTTGCCTTTCATGTGTATCTTGGCCGAGGGGCCTTGGATATAGAGGTCGGGCAAATAGCCGATGCCGCGGTCGAGCATGACATCGCCGCGGATGCTGTCGAAGGCGAAACCGGTCGAGAACACGTCGCGGAAATCCAGGACGATGTGCCGGGGCAGCGCTTGCAGACTAAGTATCCCGAGCAGCTTGGCAGCACCGGGGTCGAGTTGGGTGAAGCGACCATTCTTGAGTTCAACCTTAAGTGCGCCGCCCAGCCGGTCCTTGCTGAAATCCTCCGCGCGGCCGCGCCAGTCGAGATTGCCTTGCACCGCCAATTCACCGCCTTTGATGTCCTCCGAGTAGCCGAGCCGGCGCAGCAACTGGCCCAGGTTGCCGGAATCCAGTTTCAGGTTCAGCCGGGTATTGCGCAGGGCCGACGCGGACAGCCAGCCGCTGGCTTCTAGCCGGGCCTCGGGTGCCTTCAAGCTGCCGGCGTCGATGACCAGGCCATCGCGTGCGGCAGTGAGCTTGAGCGTCATTTCGCCCAGGTCGCGCCGGTCGTAAGCGAAGGCTTGGACGGCGAGGTCAATCTCTTTGGGCAGGTCGTTCGGGTCGATGGCCTGACGGCTGACCGCCGTGGATGCGGCGCGAGGCAGGTCAAGCTTCTTGAACCGTCCGATCAGGCTGTCGCCTGGCGTGCCCGGTTGCGGTCCATATAGCACTTCGCCCTGCACCCCCTGGCCATTCAACTGGATTTTCCAGGCCCGCTGCTCCGGGCCGACCTGGACGTTGATGTCGTGGAACAACCGATCGAAGGCCAGCAGTTCGTTGAAGGTCAGGTTGACGGACCGCAGCGGCAGGCCGTCGCGGCCCGCGCCACCCAGGTCGAGCCGGCGCCAGGCATCGAAATCCAGGCGGCGCAGGGTGCCTTGCACGGTGATCCCCTCTGCCTTCGGCATGGCCACTGGCTGGCTGCCGAACATGATGCCCAGACGGGTACGCGCGGGGCTATCGCCAGGCATCAGCACGCCGGCCAGCGCCGTACCATACCTGAACGCAACGGGCGGCCGGCCATCGCCGCGTTCCTGGGCGCTCAGCGTGAATGGGGTTTCCTGATTGGCGGGCTTGCCCAACGGTGCCGGCAGGTCGATCGCCAGTCCGGCCAAATTGGAATTCAACTTCAGATCGACCGAGTGTGGCCGCAGGACGATGTCAGCCTGGGCACGAGTGCTGCCGGAAATCCGCCGGTCGAGGGCGTCGGGCAGCCAACGCGCCAGGGTGGCGGCGGTCAGGCTGCCGGTGGCGCTAGCGTGGACCCGGCCACCCTTTGCGCTGGCCAGGCTAATGGCGATGGGTTGTCCGAACAGGCGGGCGCCGAGGCCCTCGCCCTTGACCCCGGCATCGGTAAAATTCAGTGCGCCGGTGACGTTGGTCAGCCCCGGCAGTTGGTCGTTCAAGGCAATGCTGTCGTCTTGCGGTACAAAGCGGCCGGCGACCCGAGTCCGGTCGATTTCGCTCAACGGCATAACCAGTTGCAGATGCAGCCGGCCGGGGCCGGTGGCCTTCATCTCATCGGTGAAACGACCCATGTATTCGTTCACCGGACTTTGCCGGATGAAGTCCAGGAACGCGGCCGTCGGTCCGCTGGCCTGGCCGGTCACGGTCAGCATCGTGTCCGGGCTGTAATACAGATCGGGAATGACGACCTTAACCGTTTCCAGTCGGGCGCCCAGTATTTGGCCATGCTCGGCATCGAGTGTCATGGTGTTGTTGCGAAAGGTGAGCCAGCCGTTGATGCCGGTGATGCGGGGCCAGTTGGTGGCGTAATCGAGCACGCCGTCCTGCATCCGGATGGCGATCTGGAGCAGTCCGCCACCCTTGTCGAACGGGTAGCGGTCAAGTGAGCCACGCAAGGTCAGTGTGGTCTCCGGCGAGGTGCCGCCAAGAATGCCGCGCTTGACCCAGAGGTAGGCATCGTCACCAACTTGACGGGGCAGGTAACGCCAGACGGCGGTGCCGTTGCCACGGTTCAAGCGGCCCTGGATGTCGATGACCGGCGCGCGGCCGGGCGGCACGGTCAGGTTGCCCTGAACCTGGCCGTCCAGATCGAGGTTGCTTAATTCGCAATGCACCAGGTCGAAGCGGTAGCCCGCCGATGCCGAACCCGACCACTTGATCTCGCTTGTCAGGCGGCTGAGATCGAGTGGCTGGCGGAACACCTTGTCGTAGATCAGATGCAGACCCTGGCTGTCCAGCTTGGCCTGGCCCTTGCTCTCGTCGGCCTCGATCTCGCCGTTCAGGCCGCTCAAGCCGGGCAGGTTGCGGGTCGGGTTCATGCCGGCGTCGCGGAAACGGGTCTGGAGTCGGAAGCGTTCCTTGCCCAGCCAATTGAGGTCGATGTGTTCGATGAAGCCGTGGGGATTGATCGCCGCCAGCCAGTCGTGCGCCTGGCGCGGTAGCGGCACGGCGCCGGAGATCGCCGTCAGCGCCTCTAGACGCAGGCTGTCGGCAGCGATCTGGGCGCTCTCCACCTTGCCCGCCGGGGTCGGCGTGAAACTGACCTTGACGTTGGCCGGCTCGGCGGTCTGGCCGGACGGCGTAATGAAGCGCAGCCCTTGCACCGAGTAGGTCTGTCGATCGCCCTTGCGCGACCAGCCCAGGCGGCCAGAAACCCGGGCGAAGGTCATGTCGGGCAGGTCCGCCGCGAGGGAAACGGCGACATCGGCCAAGCCAACGTCACCAGTAACGCTCTGGATACGCCCTTGGTCTATATCCGCCCAGAAACGGACGTTGCCCAGGCTGCGTTTGACCGAGGATTGCGCCCACGGCGACCAGGTATTGAGGCCGGCGGCCGCGGCGGCATCAGCCCGCAGATAGAGTTGCCCGTGCCAGCCGGCCAGGTCATGCACCGAATGGCCGTTGAGGTCGCCGCGCAGGTCAATGCGTTGCGCGGCGCTGGCCGGCGGCTGAGCGGTCAAACCGAAGCGGTGACGGCTGAAGCGGCTGGCCAGACCGAGATTGACGTGGTTCAGGTTGAGTGGCGGGGCGGCGAGCATTTCGTCGATCCAGACCACCTTGCCGTCGTTCACCATGACCGACCGTTGCCGCAGCAGCCAATCCGGAAACGGGCTCGAAGCCCCGCTGGAATTGACCGGAATGCCGGCCACCAGGATAACGCCGGTCTGGTCGCGGCGAATCTCCAGGGTTGGCCGATCAATGTCCAGACTGACCAGATGAGGTTCCATCAGGGCCAGGCTCAACCAGGACAGCGTCGCGTCCACCCGGTCAAGCCGTAGCGGCGCCGGTTGTCCAGCCGGCGCCAGGGTCAGGCCGCGCAGACTGAAACGCGGATTGAGGTGCGACCAGTCGGCGCGAATCTCGCCAATCTTGACCGGCATACCCACCGCGCGGCCGGCGCCCGCCTCGATATCGGCCTTATAACGACCGATGTCCGGCATGATTAGAACGCGCAACGCGAGGGCGAAGCAGGACAGCAATATCACCCCGCCCGCCAGCAAGTAGACGGCGTAATGAGCGAAACGGCGGAGAAAAATAATCATAAGTGGGCAGCGATGCCCGGCCGGCGAAGGGTTGTAATCCACGGTGCCACAATGCTACGCCGCAGGCAGTAAATAAAGTAACGAGCAGGCCATTACAGTGACTGACGCCAAACCGGATAGTTCGCCAGCCTCACTCCGGCGTATAGCCCAGGTTCGGCGCCAGCCATTTCTCGGCCTGGGCGACAGCCCAGCCCTTGCGCCGGGCATAGTCCTCGACCTGGTCGCGGCCCAACTTGGCAACCGCAAAGTAGCGAGCGTCCGGGTGGCTGAGGTAGAAGCCGGAGACCGAGGCGGTCGGCAGCATGGCGTAGTTCTCGGTGAGGGTAACACCGATGTTTTCCGGCGCCTGAAGCAGGTCGAACAGCGGGCCTTTTTCGCTGTGTTCCGGGCAGGCCGGGTAGCCGGGGGCCGGGCGGATGCCACGGTATTCCTCGTTGACGAGTTGCTCGTTGGTGAGCGCCTCGTCACTGGCGTAGCCCCAGAACCCGGTGCGCACGCGCTGGTGCAGACGTTCGGCGCAGGCCTCGGCCAGGCGGTCGCACAAGGATTTGAAGAGGATCGCGGAATAGTCGTCGTGGGCGGCCTCGAACTCGCGCACCTTGTCCGCTTCACAGATGCCAGCCGTGACCACGAAGGCGCCAATATAGTCTTTGACCGGGGCGGCGGCGACGAAGTCGGCCAGGCACCAGTTCGGCTGCGCCGCACTATCCTGGGCAGGCTTGGCCACCTGCTGGCGCAGGTTGTGCCAGACCATGAGCGGGTGCGTGCGCCCCTCGTCGGCATAGATCGCGATGTCGTCGTCATCGACCTGGTTGGCAGGGAACAGACCGAGCACAGCGCGGGCCTCGACCCAGTGCTCGGCGAGCATTTTCTTGAGCATGGCCTGGGCGTCGGCAAACAGCTTTCTCGCCTCCTCACCGACCTTGCTGTCGTCGAGTATCTTCGGATAGCGGCCGTGCAGCTCCCAGGCTTGGAAGAAGGGCGTCCAGTCGATGAGACCGGCCAGTTCGGCCAGGTTATAGTCCTTGAAGACCTGGATACCCAGGGCCTTGGGCACGGGCGGGGTATAGGCCGACCAGTCGGTCTTGAAGCCGTTCGCCCGCGCCTCGGCCAGCGTCACCCGCTTGGCCTCGCCGCGCTGGGCGGCATGGCGCTCGCGCACCTCGACATAGTTGGCCTTGGTCTTGGCGATAAAGTCGGAGCGTAGGTCTGGAGAGAGCAGTTGGGTGCAGACGCCGACCGCACGACTGGCATCCTTCACATAGACCACTGGGCCGTCGTAGTGGCTGTCGATTTTCACCGCCGTGTGGGCCAGGCTGGTGGTGGCGCCGCCGATCAGCAAGGGCTGCTTCATACCCAGCCGCTGCATCTCCTTGGCGACGTGGCTCATCTCCTCCAGCGAGGGGGTGATGAGACCGGATAGGCCGATGATGTCGACGTTCTGTTCCTGGGCCGTGTGCAATATCTTATCGGCCGGCACCATGACGCCGAGGTCGATGACCTCGTAGGCATTGCAGCCCAGCACCACGCCGACGATGTTCTTGCCGATGTCGTGGACGTCGCCCTTGACCGTGGCCATCAGTATCCGGCCCTTGGGCTTGGACTCGGCGGTCTTGGTCGCCTCGATCCAGGGCGTCAGATAGGCCACCGCCTGCTTCATTACCCGGGCCGACTTCACCACCTGGGGCAGGAACATCCGGCCAGCGCCGAACAGGTCGCCGACCACGTTCATGCCATCCATCAGCGGGCCTTCGATGACCTTGACCGGGTGACCCAAGGTGACGCGGGCCTCCTCGGTGTCCTCGGCGATGTATTGGGTAATGCCCTTGACCAGCGCATGGGCGAGGCGCTTTTCCACCGGTTGTTCGCGCCAGGCCAGGTCTTCCACTTGTTCTTTGGCCGAGCCCTTGACGGTGCTGGCGAATTCCACCAAGCGGTCGCCGGCGTCGGGACGGCGGTTGAGCACCACGTCCTCGACCCGCTCGCGCAATTCCGGCTCGATCTCGTCGTAGACGCCCAACTGTCCGGCATTGACGATGCCCATGTCCATGCCGGCCTGGATGGCGTGGTAGAGGAACACGGTGTGGATGGCCGCGCGCACCGGCTCGTTGCCGCGGAACGAGAACGACACGTTGGAGACGCCGCCGGAGACATGGGCGTGCGCCAGGTTGTTGCGGATCCAGCGGGTCGCCTCGATGAAGTCGACGGCGTAGTTGGCGTGTTCCTCGATGCCGGTGGCGATGGCGAAGATGTTGGGGTCGAAGCAGATGTCCTCGGCCGGGAAGTCGATGACCTCGGTGAGCAGCTTGTAGGCCCGGGCGCAGATCGCGGTCTTGCGGGCGTAGGTGTCGGCCTGGCCCGCCTCGTCAAAGGCCATGACGATCACCGCCGCGCCGTAGCGGCGGGCCAGCTTCGCCTTCTCGATAAAGGCGGCCTCACCTTCCTTCATGGAGATCGAGTTGATAATCGGCTTGCCCTGCACGCACTTGAGGCCGGCCTCGATGATCTCCCACTTGGACGAGTCGATCATGATCGGCGCACGGGCGATGTCCGGTTCGGAGGCGATCAGGCTGAGAAAACGGCTCATGGCGGCAATCCCGTCGAGCATGGCCTCGTCCATATTGATGTCGATCACTTGGGCGCCGTTGTCGACCTGCTGGCGGCAGATGGCCAGCGCCTCCTCGTACTGGCCTTCGAGCACGAGCCGCTTGAATTTGGCCGAGCCGGTGACGTTGGCGCGCTCGCCGACGTTGACGAACAGGGAGCCGGCGCCGACGTTGAACGGCTCCAGACCGGAAATTCTTAACGCCGGGGCAATTTCCGGGGTGGCCCGGGGCGGACAGTCGGCCACCGCCTCGGCGATGGCCCGGATGTGTTCCGGGGTGGTGCCGCAGCAGCCGCCGACGATGTTGATGAGACCGCTTTGCGCCCATTCGCGAATCTCGCCGGCCATCGCCTCGGCGCTCTCGTCGTAGCCACCGAAGGCGTTGGGCAGGCCGGCGTTGGGATGGGCCGAGGTGAGACAGTCGGCCTTGGCGGCGATCTCGGCGATGTGCTGGCGCAATTCCCGGGCGCCGAGCGCGCAGTTGAAGCCGAAAGAGAACGGCTCGGCATGGCGCAGCGAGTTCCAGAACGCCTCGGCGGTTTGTCCTGATAAGGTCCGACCGGAGGCGTCGGTGATGGTGCCGGAGATCATGATCGGCCGGGTCAGTCCGGCCTCGTCGAAATACTTTCTCACCGCGAACACGGCGGCCTTGGCGTTCAGTGTGTCGAATACCGTCTCGATCAGGATCAGGTCGGCGCCGCCCTTCACCAGACCGTCGGTGGCATCGTAATAGGTCGCGACCAGGGCGTCCCAGGTGACGTTGCGAAAGCCGGGGTCGTTGACGTCGGGCGAGATCGACAGGGTGCGCGGGGTCGGGCCGAGGACGCCGGCGACGAAACGCGGTTTATCGGGGGTCGAATACCGCTCGGCAGCCTCGCGCGCCAGGCGGGCGCCCTCGAAGTTCAACTCGAAGACCAGCGCTTCCATGCCGTAGTCGGCCATGGAAATGCTGTTGGCGTTGAAGGTATTGGTCTCCAATATATCTGCGCCGGCGGCCAGATATTGGCTATGAATCTCCCGGATCACCTCGGGCCGGGTCAAGGTCAATAAGTCGTTGTTGCCGCGCAGGTCGCGAGTCCAGTCGGCGAAGCGCGCACCACGATAATCCGCTTCGGCCAGGCCATGGCGCTGGATCATGGTGCCCATGGCGCCATCCAGGATCAGGATGCGTTTTTGGGCCAGTGCGAGCAGTTCGGCGGTACGATCAGCCATGGCAATCAACGACTTGGGAAAGGGCGCAGATTGTAACATCGTGATGAGGACGGTGGCCGCGGGCCGCCCTATCAGGAACACGCCGACGCAGCCGCGCCTAGCCTACAATGTAACCCACAAGAGAGGAGATACGCCATGCAACATCTGACACCTAAAGAAACCTATGCCTTTCTGGCCGAGCACCCCGAGGCGGTGTTCATCGACTGCCGTTCGGAATGGGAATTTCTGTTCGTCGGTCACGCCAAGGACAGCCTGCTGATCCCCTGGTACGAGGGCGAAAACTGGGACCTCAACCCGCGTTTCCTGGGTGAGGTGCGGGTTGCCGCCAGCATGAACCGGCCGGTGGTGCTGATCTGCCGCTCGGGCAATCGCTCGAAAGAGGCCGGCGAGTTCCTGGAGAAGCACGGCTTCACCGACATCTACAACGTCAAATATGGCTTTGAAGGCGAACTGGACGACAACCACCACCGTTCCACCGAGAACGGCTGGCGCTTCGACGGCCTGCCTTGGGAGCAGTGCTGATTAGTCCAGCGGGCGGTTGTTCTGGTCCGGTTACGACTCTTCCCGCATACGCCGCCGTAGCGCGTCTTCTTCCCGTGCCGCGTCGATCACCTGCATGACCTCGTTCAGGTCAACCCGTTTTTCGTTGCGCTTGAATGTTCCAGTCAGCGGGCTATCGGGCTGCAATTCGCCGCGTTCGTACAGAGACCATATCTCCTTGCCGTAGTCGGTGCCGAGCAGCTCCGGGGCGAACTGGCCGAAATAGGCGGCCAGGTTGTCCACGTCCCGCTCCAGCATCCGGCTGGCGTTGTTGTTGGCGGCGGCGTCGACGGCCTGGGGCAGGTCAATGATGACCGGTCCGGCACTGTCCACCAGCACGTTGTATTCGGACAGGTCGCCGTGGACGATGCCGGCACACAGCATGCGCACCACCTGCCGGATCAGCACGGCGTGGAACTCCCGGGCCTGTTCCGGCGTGAGCGCCAGGTCGTTGAGGCGAGGGGCCGGGGCGCCGGCGGCGTCAGTCACCAACTCCATCAAGAGCACGCCCTCGTGGAAGTTGTAGGGTTGCGGCACGCGCACGCCGGCGGCGGCGAGGCGGTACAGGGCGTCGACCTCATGGCTCTGCCAGGCGGCCTCCTGTTCCTGGCGGCCGTAGCGGCTGCCCTTGCCCATGGCGCGGGCCTGGCGGCTGTTCTTGACCTTGCGCCCCTCGGTGTAGTGCACGGCCTGATGGAAGCCACGCTTGTCAGCCTCCTTGTAGACCTTGGCGCAGCGAACCGCTTCGCCGCACTGAACGACATAGACCGTAGCCTCCTTACCGCTCATGAGCTGGCGCAGTACCTGGTCGACCAGGCCGTCCTCGACCAGGGGCTGGATTCGTTTCGGAATTTTCATGACCGAATTTTAGCTGGCTCGGTCCTAATGTTTGCCGGTGCTACCGAAGCCACCCGCGCCGCGCTGGCTGTCGCTGAACTCGCTGACGACGTTGAACTGCGCCTGCACCACCGGGACGATGACCATCTGGGCAATGCGCTCGAAGGGCTGGATGGTGAAGGCGTCCCGACCCCGGTTCCAGACCGAGACCATCAACTGGCCTTGGTAGTCGGAGTCAATCAGGCCGACCAGGTTGCCCAGCACCACGCCGTGCTTATGGCCCAGCCCGGAGCGGGGCAGGATCAGCGCCGCGTAGCCGGGGTCGGCCAGGTGCATGGCCAGGCCGGTTGGAATCAATTGCGTCTCGCCGGGATTGAGCACGATGGCGGCATCCAGGCAGGCGCGCAGGTCCAGGCCGGCGCTGCCGGGGGTGGCGTAGCTGGGCAGTTGGTCACGGACGCGTTCGTCCAGGATTTTCAGATCGACGTGCATGGTTATTGAAATCTCGCGTTGTACAGTTTGGCAATGTGCTCGATTAGCCGGCGGGCCTGGGTGAGTTTGTCGGCCTTGTCCAAGACGTGACGGCCGGCGTCGTCGAGCAAGATCAGATCGACTTCGTCGCTGCCGATGGCGGCATTGGCGTCGTTGGCGACGATCAGCGGCAGGTGTTTGCGCTTGCGTTTCAGTTCGGCGTATTCCTCCAGGTTTTCGCTCTCCGCCGCAAAGCCAACGCAGAACGGCGCTTTGTCGAGGCGGGTGACGTTGGCCAGGATGTCCGGGTTGGGTGCCAGTTCCAGGGTCAGGATGTGGGCGTCCTTCTTGATCTTGTTTTCCGAGGGGTTGAGCACGTAGTAATCGGCTACCGCCGCGACCGCGATAAAGATGTCGGCCTCGTCGGTGCGCGCCTCAACGGCCGCCAGCATCTGCTGGGCGCTGGTCACGGCAACCGTTTCGGCGACGGCGGGTGGCGTCAGGCTGGTGGGGCCGGAGATCAGGGTGACCTGGGCGCCGGCCTCGATGGCCGCCCTGGCCACGGCGTAACCCATCTTGCCCGAGGAACGGTTGGTGATGCCGCGCACCGCGTCGATGGCCTCGTAGGTCGGCCCGGCGGTCACCAAGACCTTCAGTCCCTTCATTGTCTTGGGTTGGACAAAGGCGTCGATGGCCTCGACGATCGCCTCGGGTTCCAGCATCCGGCCTTGGCCGGTTTCGCCGCAAGCCTGTGGCCCCGAGGTCGGGCCGAGCAGGACGATGCCATCGTCAGCCAACTGGTCGATGTTGCGCCGGGTGGCCGGGTTGTCCCACATCTGGCGGTTCATGGCCGGGGCCACCAACAACGGACAGTCGCGCGCCAAGCAAAGGGTCGATAGCAGATCGTCGGCCCGGCCCTGGGCCAGCTTGGCCAGAAAATCGGCCGTTGCCGGGACGATCAGGATGAGGTCAGCGGCACGAGAGAGGTCGATGTGAGCCATGCCGTTGGCAGTACGAGCATCCCACAGATCGCTATAAACCGGCTGGCTGGTGATGGCCTGAAAGGTCGCCGCACCGACGAAATGGCCGGCAGCGGCGGTCATCACGACCTGCGCGTCGATGCCGCGCTTGACCAGGAGACGCGCCAGCTCCGCCGCCTTGTAGGCGGCGACGCCGCCGGTGACACCCAGGATGATACGTTTAACAGTGGTTTCCATGGCCGTATCGGGGTAACAATGTCGGCACATTCTAACGGAGCTGGCGGGGAAAGGCGTGAAACCCGTCGTGCTGTTTATGTCACGCCGTTATAACCAATGGGGGTGTCGTGGCGATTACCGATTGGCCATTGGCCGAACGGCCGCGTGAGCGGCTGCTGAAAGAGGGCGCGGCGGCCTTGTCCGATGCCGAATTACTGGCGATCTTTCTGCGCGTCGGGGTGCGCGGCAAAAGCGCGGTGGACATGGCGCGCGACCTGATGGTGCAGTTTGGCAGTCTCAATGCCTTGTTCGCCGCCAGCCGCCTGGAGTGTACCCAGGTCAAGGGCCTGGGCGATGCCAAATACGCTCAACTACAGGCGGTGTTGGAGATGAGCCGCCGAGCCCTCTCCGAAGCGATGCGCGAGCGCGATGCCCTGTCCTCGCCGGCCGCCGTGCGCGATTTCCTGCGCCTGAAACTGGCGGTCTTGCCACATGAGGTCTTTCTGACGGTGTTTCTCGATGCCCAGAACCGGGTGCTGGAAACGGAAGAGCTGTTTCGCGGCACGCTGACCCAGACCTCGGTCTATCCCCGCGAAGTGGTCAAACGGGCGCTGGCCCATAACGCGGCCGGAGTCATCCTGGCCCACAACCACCCCTCCGGCGTGGCCGAGCCGTCACAGGCCGACCGCTGGCTGACCGATCAGTTGAAAGCCGCGCTGGCGCTGATCGATGTCAAGGTACTGGACCATTTCGTGATCGCCGGCAGCAGCGTTTTGTCGTTTACCGAGCAGGGCCTGATTTGAATCGACACTTTGACCCGGCGAAACCTTCTGTGATATAAAGCGCGTCTTTCTCGAACCGAACCACTAGGTGTCCTATGGCCCGTGTATGCCAAGTTACCGGCAAAAAGCCGATGGTGGGGAACAATGTTTCCCACGCGAATAACAAGACCAAGCGTCGTTTCCTGCCTAACCTGCAGAACCGCCGTTTCTGGGTCGAAAGTGAAAACCGTTGGGTGCGTCTGCGCCTGACCAACGCCGCCCTGCGTACTATCGACAAGAACGGCATCGACTCCGTTCTGGCCGGAATGCGCGCTCGCGGCGACAAGGTGTAAGGAGATAAATCATGGCAAAAGGCGGACGCGAAAAGATCAAGCTGGAGTCCACTGCGGGCACCGGCCATTTCTACACCACCACCAAGAACAAGCGGACCACGCCCGAAAAGCTGACGTTCAGCAAGTTCGATCCCAAGGCTCGCAAGCATGTCGAGTACAAGGAAATCAAGCTGAAGTAAGCGGCTTGCCGCCCCCCTTGTAAAAAAACCCGCTACGGCGGGTTTTTTTAATCTGCCGTTTCTAGTGTAGCGTTGCATTCCTTGGAATGCTCATATGTAAGCCCTTGTCGGGATTCAACCCGACAAGCCGGGCATGTCAACGGGGTTTTGTAGGTCGGGATTCATCCCGACGACGCGGGTTCCATGGGCCGGCTTGTCGGGATGAATCCCGACCTACGTCCGATGCATTGGTCTTTCCTTGTTCGCATATGTGCCAAACAACGGGCAACACCACACTAGGTTTAATGATCGGGGTTCAACACTGCCTATAGCGTGTGTCGCCGGTCGCCCGAGGTGAACCCAATGGGCGGCCCATCGATGCCGCGTGCCAGGGCGATGACCTTGAACAGCTCGCCCATTTCGGAGGGCTGGATGAGCTTTTGCACGGCGGCCGTTTGTTTCAGATAGTTGAGCGATCCGGGTTCGAATCGCTCAAGGCCAACCAATACGCCGCAATTAATCAGAAAGTGCGCCTGGCTGGCATAGCCCAACACCGCCAGGCCCGCCGCCAAGGCCGCATCGGCCACGGCGGTAAAATCGACGTGGGCGGTGATGTCCGTCAGGCCGGGCAGAAAGAACGGCTCGTCGAAGGCGCGATGGCGGTAGTGGCACATCAGCGTGCCGGCGCTGCGATCCGGGTGGTAATACTCGGCTTGCGGGAAACCATAATCGAGGAACACGATCAGGCCGCTCTCCAAACGATCCGCCAGACTGCGCACCAGGGCCGGCGCGGCCAGGTTGATCTCGCTCAGGTAATCCGGGCCGGTTATCGGCAAGCCATGCGCCGCATCAAGCAGCGCGCCCGCCGGCAGCGGCCGATCTTGGAACTCGAAACCAGTGGACGACCACGCCACGCCCCGTTCGCTCGCCACGCCAGCCTGCCAATGAACCAGATGGACCGGCATGGCATCGAGCACTTCATTACCGACGATAAAGCCGGTAATGCGCTCGGGCAGCGCGTCCAGCCATTCGACCCGGCCCAGCAGATCGGGCGCCTCAACCTGTAGCAGGGCGCGCTGGCGCTGACGCAGGTCCGGACTGAGATCGAGGATGCAATAGCGCTCCGGCAGGCTGTCCAGCCGCTGCAATTCAAGCAGCATATCCACCGCCAAACGGCCGCTGCCCGCGCCCAGCTCCATGATCTCGCCGCCGCCCGTCGCGGCCAGCGCCTGCATGGCCTGGGCGGCAAGGCACTGAGCGAAGATCGGGGTCAATTCAGGGGCGGTAATAAAGTCGCCGCCGGAGCCAAACTTGCGCGCACCGGCTGAGTAGTAACCCAATCCAGGCGCATACAGGGCCAGCGACATGTATTCGGCGAAGGGAATCCAGCCGCCGGAATTGGCGATGCGTTGCGCGATGAAATCGACCAGTGACCGGCTGTGAGCCAGCGCGTCCTGGCTCGGCTCGGGCAGCCCCTTAGCCCTGACCCGCGAGGCTGTCATCCTGGCCCAGCGTTGGGTCGCCCGGCAAACGGTTGGCGCGCTTCAGAGCCAGTACCTGGGTGGCGGGCACAGCAAGCGCGGGCGGCTCGGCCACCGGCAATTCCGGTTCGGACTGGGTTATGTCGAGCGCCCGCATCATGAGCAGGGAGCGCACGGCCTGGACATCGCCGGCCTGGAGCACTTCGCGCAGCCGGGCCAGGTTTTCCTGCACCGATTCCCAGGAAATGGAGGGTTCCACCGCCCGCATGATCTTGGGATGGGGGGTGCCCTCGGCATTGCCGCTGGCGATCAGCAACTCTTCATACAACTTCTCGCCCGGGCGCAAACCGGTGAACACCATTTCGATGTCGCCAGAGCCGCTCTTACCTTCCCGCACGGTCCGTCCGGAGAGGCGAATCATGTTCGCGGCCAGGTCGATGATCTTCACCGGCGCACCCATATCGAGCAGGAAGGTTCCACCTTCTCGCGCCAGGTTGCCGGCCTGAATCACCAGTTGCACGGCCTCGTGGATGGACATGAAGTAGCGGGTCACCTCGGCATGGGTCACCGTCACCGGGCCGCCCTGGGCGATCTGCTCCTTGAACAGCGGGATAACGGAACCGGACGAGCCCAGCACATTGCCAAACCTGACGGCGCAGAAGCGTTGCCGCGAGCCGGCCTGCCTGGCCTCGCGGGCCATGGACTGAACAATCAGCTCCGCCCAGCGTTTGGTCGCACCCATTACATTGGTCGGCCGTACCGCCTTGTCGGACGAAATCAGGACAAAGGTATCCACCCCGGCCTCGAACGCCGCGCGGGCGATGCCCAGGGTGCCGAAGACGTTGTTACGGCAACCTTCCAGGACATTTTCCTCGACGATAGGGACATGTTTGTAAGCCGCCGCGTGATACACCGTCTGGATATCGTGCTCGGCCAGCAGCGCGGACATCATCCGGCCATTACCCACCGAGCCCAGCAACGCCACCACCGGGCAGGCCGCCACGTCACGCAATTTACGCTCGGCCTGATAAAGGGCGAATTCGCTTTGCTCCAGGATCACCAGCTTGCGCGGATTGAGCGCCGAAATCTGGCGGCAAAGCTCGCTGCCGATCGAGCCGCCGGCGCCGGTCACCAGGACATTGCGTTGCGCTATGGTCTGACCCAGCAGCTTGAGATCGGGCGCCACCACGTCGCGGCCAAGCAGGTCGCCGATATCCACCTCGCGGATCCGATTGATCAAATTGCGGCCAGTGCCGACCTCCGCCACCTCGGGCAGGATGCGCACCAGGACCGAATGCTGTTCCAGCATCTCGACAATCTCACGGCGCCGGGCGCTGGATACCGAGGGCAGCGCGACGATCACCTCGCGCACCGCATAATGCTCGATCAGATAGGGCAATTGTTTTGCCGGGTAGACGCGCAGACCGTTCACGTCCTTGCCCTGAAGCATCTCATCATCGTCCAGGAACCCGGTCGGGAAGATGTCGCGGCCTTCCCGCAGCGTCGCCGCAATCTGCCGGCCCGCCTCGCCCGCGCCATAGATCAGGGCATGATGACCGCGATAACGCCGCTGCACCGGCAACCACACCAGCCAGCGGGCCACGAAGCGCACCCCGGCGATCGACATCGTGCCGAACATCCAATACAACAGGATCACCGAACGCGGCAGCACCGCATGGGAATACAAATTGGCCAGCGCCGCCACCGTCGCCCACAGCACCACCGACACCGACATGGCCATCAGGATCACCCACAGCACATGCTCGCTGAGATAGCGGATCACCGCCCGATACAGGCCCATCTGCCAGAAGATTGGCAACGCCACCAAGGGCGCGATCACCATCAAGGACCACTGCTCAGTAGTCGGCGCAAACGCGCCCTCCAGGCGAATGGCATAGGCCGCCCAAACGGAAAAAAACAACAGCCCGACATCCAACAAGCCCAAGAAAAACTGTTTAGCCGGGCGCTGCAAACCTAAAAACCAAGTATGCGTGTGCTTGAACATGGGAAATCTAGATAAACGATGGGATTAAGGATGCCACAAACCAAGGCGGGAGTGCCAGCGGGGAGTTTACTCTGGTATGAACCGGAAACAGAATCTGCGCTCGCGTATCGTTAAATTCACCTAGCCATGGCATTCACATGACATCGGCGAACCCCTTCCGGGTCTTCTGGAACCAGGCGAAGCCTAGCCAGGCGATCACTGCCGAAACAAGCAGCAGCACGCTATACGCGGTTAAATCCGGCATCTTTCCCCAGACCAGGACATCGCGCGCCTGTTCCAATATCAATGCCATCGGGTTAAGCATGATGACACCCTGATAGGCCTCCGGCAGGTTTGAAACCGGATAGAACACCGGGGATAGGAACATCAGCACTGTAGTGAATATGCCCACGGTCTGGCTGACATCACGTAGAAAAACCCCCAGCGAGCCAAGGAACCAACTGAGGCCCAAGGTGATCAGGAACAGCGGCAACAGCACCAGAGGCGTTAACACCAAGGTCCATGGCAAGGCTTGATTGACGATCAGAATGAAGGCCAGCAACACGCCCAGGCTGATGACCGCATGGAAGAGCGCCGCGCCCAATGTCACCCAGGGCATGATCTCCAACGGGAAAACAACCTTCTTGACATAGTTCGGATTGGCCAGCACAAGCCCCGGAGCACGGTTGATGCATTC